>Ga0105354_1000530_pt1 | contig 23587 bp, 21 predicted proteins | sample GOMGulsemesocosm_FD_83658 | JGI IMG/M metagenome (GOLD analysis project Ga0105354, IMG submission 83658) | Methane-oxidizing microbial communities from mesocosms in the Gulf of Mexico - GOM9B Gulf of Mexico | ecosystem: Environmental > Aquatic > Marine > Cold seeps | place: USA: Gulf of America...
AAGCATAGTATATGTATGTTCCGTAAAGTTTGTAGAGTGGCGGTGCATTACTTTGGAAGGTATAATTTGGTAATGCTACCTTATTTTCAAATTGTGTATTCGTAAAAAAATAGCATAACACATTCGGTGCTATAGCTATATATTGCTTTAGGATATTTGAAGAATCTAGAAGAGAATCTTCATCTACTTCAGATAAATCTAATACTGCATCATTACAACATCCTTTTTTTGTTTCACTTTTTATAGCACAACAAACATCTTGAATATCTGAAACTTCGCATACTACCTCCGATGAAGTTACAGACATTCCTGTTAAGGAACCTCCACAAAAATGTAAGGTCATTGATAAGCCTACACTTATTACCAAGTAATAACAAGTGAAAAATAATGCTATGTTCCTTTTTAACTTCACACTACAAAAGTAGTCTTTTTTATTTTGATACAAATTAATGGCTTCTTAAAAGGTGTATTTTACTTAAACCAACTGGAATATTCTACATAATTTTCAGCAATTCTGTCTATTTCTCCAGAGCTTAATTCCTTAGAAATGTCCTTTACTTTTTTGGCAGGAACACCTGCATAAATACTTCCTGATTCAATTACTGTATTTTGAGTAACTACTGCTCCTGCTGCAACAATTGAGTTGGAATGCACTACACAATTATCCATTACAATACTTCCCATTCCAATAAGCACATTATCATGTATAGTGCACCCATGAATAATGGCATTATGCCCAACAGATACATTATTCCCCATAATTGTTGGATATTTTTTATAAGTACAATGGATTACTGCACCATCTTGAATATTTACTTTATCCCCCATTTTAATATAATGTACGTCACCACGCAAAACTGCGTTAAACCATACACTACACTGTTTACCCATTACAACATCACCAACTATAGTTGCATTTTCTGCTATAAAACAATCCTCTGGTATTTGAGGTGCTTTTCCTCTTATTTCTTTTATAATCATGCCGTTATTTAAAATAATTTAACAATGCTGCTTTTCTTGAAGGAGCTACCTGTAGTTCTCTATCGTTTTCCAACACTACGCTCCCTCCTTTTCCTTTTTTATATTTTACTATTGAATTAACATTAACCACATAAGATTTATGTATTCTTGAAAACCCAAACTCTTGTAATACTTCTTCAAAATACTTTAATGTTTTACTCGCAAGTATTTTACCTGTTTGCAAATGAATTTCCGTATAATTATCATCTGCTTTACAGTATAAAATATCAGATGTTTTTAACACTTCAAACCCGTCCTGTTGCGGAACAGTAATTTTCCCTGCTACGATATCATTTTTAGGTTTTAATACTGCTTCTTGCAAGGCATTCTCCTTTTGTTTAATATCAGCAACTACCTTAACTGCCGTAATTAAGTCGTCAATTGAAATAGGTTTCAGTAAATAATAGGACGCTTGGTTATTTAAGGCCTCGACCGCATAATGGTCGTAAGCGGTTACAAATATAGTTTCAAAAGTTCTGTTTTCAACTTTATCCAGTAAATCAAATGCGTTACCGTAGGGCATTTCTACATCTAAAAACACCAAATCCAATTGATTGCTTTTTATTAAACTCAAGCCTTCTTCTATTCCTGATGCCTCCCCAATTAGTTCAATATTCGGACAATATTTAGCAATATAATTCCGTAATATCTCCCTACTTCTTGCTTCGTCCTCTACCAGTATTGTTTTTAATTTCATAATGCTAATTTAGTTTACCAAGAATTCACGAATGTTCTTAAAAGAGTTTATTTTAAATACGTTTTTTTGGTATCACCTTTTATATTCTAATAGTTAGTCTTTCTTTAAAGTCAATACCACTTTTGTTCCACCATCATTTGCGATATCTTCAATGTAAACATCCACTCTGTCTGCATACATCTCATTTAATATAGCAACTCTTTTTTCAATATTCCCCATTCCTTTTGAGTTTTGCTTTTTCTGATGCTCCGTTTTCAGTGCTTTCGATTTCGCCCTACCAACTCCATTATCTTCAATTACAATTTGCAGTTCGTTAGAAGTGAGTGCTTTTAAATTAATTTGCAGCACTCCTTTTTCTTCTTTATATCGCAAACCATGCCATACTGCATTTTCAACATAAGGCTGCAATAGCATAGGGGGTATTACAAACTCATCAACCGAAATATTATCATCAATAGTAATACTATATTCAAATTTATCTTGAAACCTGAAATGCTCCAATTTGGTATACAATTCTAGTAATTCTATTTCTTTTGATAGCGGAATAAAATCTTCTTCTGAATTTTCTAAAACAGCACGCATCAACTTAGAGAAATCGGTTAAGTATCTATTCGCAGTACGCTCATCATTTGATGCTATAAAACTATTTACTGAATTTAAGGCATTAAAAATAAAATGCGGATTCATTTGTGAACGCATTGATTTTAAGGCCAATAAATTATTGTTTACACGTTGTTGCTTAATGTTTCTATACATATAAAAAGCCAACAGTAACAGTAGTAACAACCCTGCTAAAAGAGAATAAATAACAATACTTTGTTGCTTATTTCGTTCGTTTTGTAATTCACTATCTTTTGAAGCTAGTAATAATTTACTTTCTGACAGCTTTCGCTCATCTTCTAAGCCCGTAATTCGTTGTTGCTGTTTTAATAAATCTCTACTAACTTTAGATACATTTGCTATTTGCTGCTCTTTATTTAAATACACTTTATCAACCAAGTCAACATAACTCTGATAGGTTTCCAGCGCTTTTGTATACTCTCCTACCGTTTTATATACTTCTGATAACTTACGCGTAGCATCCTTTTCTACAATTAAATCAGATTTTTTATTTGCCTCGGAAATACTCTTTTCAAGATAAGGTATCGCGTCATCATATTTCGCTTGTTGCACATAAGCCTTGGCTATTTTATAATTACTTTTTTGAGTAGTTAATGAATCTGGCTCATTCAAACTATTTTCAGTAAGCACATCAACATTTATCGTTTGTAGTGCTGACAGATTTTTTTTTCGTAAGGCGATTTCTTGATCAAATTGTTGGTTTGAATTATAAAAATCAGCAACTCGTTCCTTTTCTACCACAGCTCGTTGTTCATTTTCATGAGAAGCCAAGTTTAGAGCGTTATCAAAATAAGTAGTCGCTTGTTGCACTTTTCCCTGAGCAAAAGAAACTTTACCAAGCTTAGAATTCAAATCTGTTATTTTTGGCGTTATCAAGTGCTTCTTTGCAATTGTCAACCCTTTATTATAGTATTTTTCAGCCGTTACAAATTCCTTTTTAGCGGAATACACATCACCTAACTCTTCATTTAACACCACCCTCTCCCAATTCGACAATTGACTATGATTGACACTCTCATAGACTGAAATAGCCGAGGTATACGCTTTATTTTTAAAATAACTTTTCGCTAAACTCAACTGAACTCTAGCTGTTTTTTGTTGCTGTAGACTTCTTTTAAAATTTGATATTGCCAAGTCGTATTGCTTCCAATACAAGTAAATACCCCCCAATACTTCGTACGATATTGCCTGCTGTTTATTAGTCAAGTTTTTAGACACTAATAATGACTTTGTTACAAACTCAGCTCCCTTTTCGGCATCGGTTTTATATACTTGTTTTGCAGCATCTATAAGTGCATTAAACTCTTTTGAAGCGCCTTTTTTTCTTGGACTTTCTATTTTATGCTGCTTGGGCTCCTCTACATATATTTTTAATCTATCCTCTTTATTTTTCAATACATAACTTACTGTTTCAATACTCGGGTGACTAACTATAATTTCATCACCTATTTTAGCCTTAATTCTAAAATCACCCGACAATGAGGTTTTTGTATAACTACCTCCATACACTTGTACCTCGACATCAGACAAGGGATTTCCAGAGTCCTTGGACAATACTTCTCCTTTAATATAATACGCTCTACTAACTTCCATTTTATTTTTCACCTCTTGCGAAAACACAAAGGTTGAAGTAAAAAAAAGTAGTATATATATTAGTTGTTTCATTAAAAATAGTTCAATTTTTTCATAAACTTACGTACTTTATAATTAACAAATTACACTTTACATCAAAATATAGGCCTCTCTCATTAGATTTTAAATACTTCGCTTGATAATAGCATGACTTCCCTAACTCAACCGCTACACTCCCTCATTTTAGGTTTTAGTTAACAATGATCCTAAATAACTTTGTATAAAACCTAAATAATATAATGTTATGAAAAATTTAAAAACTATCGGAATGAGTATCCTATTACTTTGTAGCCTTTCTTGTAAAGCCGATACAAAACCAGAAACAAATAACTTATCCACTTTAGAAACTGTTTCTACCCCAATTGAAAAAAACACCATCAAAGTAGCATTGCTATTAGACACCAGTAATAGTATGGATGGACTCATTGATCAAGCAAGAGCCCAATTGTGGGAAATTGTTAATGAACTCTCATATGCAAGATGCAAAACGGACAGACCAAATTTAAAAATTGCCCTATATGAATATGGCAATGACCGCCTTTCAAGTGCTAGTGGGCATATCAGACAAGTAAGCGCATTTACGAATGACCTTGACCATATTTCAGAAAAATTATTCTCATTAACCACTAATGGAGGAAATGAATACTGCGGTCAAGTAATACATACATCAATTAACGAATTAGCCTGGGGAACTAATGAAAATGATTTAAAGTTAATTTTTATTGCTGGAAACGAGCCTTTTACACAAGGCCCCATAAATTACATGAATGCATGCACCAACGCAAAGGAAAAACAAATTAATATCAATACTATTTATTGTGGCGATTATAATGATGGTATTACAAGTTTGTGGCAACAGGGAGCTCAATTAAGTAATGGCGATTATATGGCTATCAATCATAACCAACAAACCGTACACATTAATTCACCATATGACTATTATATATTAGAATTGAATATTAAACTAAATAAAACCTATATCCCGTACGGAAAACAAGGAAGAAGGAAAATAGCTTCACAGAGTACACAAGATGCTAATGCATCCAAATACGGGAAAGCAAATGAAGTAAGCAGAACAATTAGTAAAAGTTCTACTTTTTATAAAAACAGCTCATGGGATTTGGTAGATGCTGAAACAGAACAGAAAGACTTTAGTTATACTAAAATTGAAAAAAAATTACTACCAAAGGAATTACAACAAAAAACAAATAAGGAATTAGAAACCTACGTATTAAAAAAGAAAGAAGAACGAATTAAAATTCAGAAAAAAATACAAGAAGAAAATAGCAAACGAGAAAAATTCGTTGCTGCCGAAAAAAAGAAAAACAACATTAACAATCATTTAGAAAACGCCATGTTAAAAGCTATTAAAAAACAAGGGAAACAAAAAAACTACCACTGGAAGAAATAAACTATTTATAGGGCTACTCATTTAAGTCTCGGAACTAAGCTAATTAAATTATTCTACAAATAGTCCCTTCCCTTAAAAGGGAAGGTGGATTCAATTATATTTGAGAAATTGAAGACGAAAGGGTTTAACAAAATACACGTTTTAAACAACAACCACCTCATTTTTAGTTTCTTTAAAGAAACTAAAAACACTCCTCATTTAAAGGATGAGAAATAAGCAGATAATAGATGTTATCAGAGAAAATTTAACAAAACAAATGCTTAGAGATTCAAATGGGTAACGCTATCTTTTTATAACTAAAAAAGCTCGCAAATTGCGAGCTTTTTAGTTTATATATTTTGTCTTCCTAGTTAATCCCAGGACAGTTACAATCGTATTTCTCTGGCCTACAGTTTATGTTAATCCCTAAGGTAACTTGGTGAAAACCACCATCGACTAATTTTATATTACCTGTTTGGTGTGAATATGTGTAACCAAACATATACTTATCATAATTCACTCCGATAAACGGGGTAATGTATTGCAATTTTTGTCCTTCACCTGACCCAGATACTGTATAGTATTCAGCTCCATCTAAACTTCTTCTGTATGATAATCCTCCCCATACTTTACCAAAATCTACTTTCTTATATACTTTCGCATTTACATCAAACTGAGTTTCTTTCGTTTGAGAAATGTGTTGGAATAATACAGAAGGCTCTACAGACCAATCACTGTTTAAACCTGAAAAAACATATCCCATTGAAATTAAAAAACGTTGCAAGTTTGCACTCTCAGCAACAGTATATAATTTTCTACCTGTACCCATTAAATTTTTAATGGTCAAATGCGCATAAAAATCTAACAAATGGTATGACGCACCAAAATCAACATTATAATATGTACTTGATATTTTATCGTTTGAATTAGCTACTGGATCAACAGGACCTGGAATAGGATTACCCGAAGAATCTGTAGAAGATGACCATCTTAAATCCCAATCACTTTGATCTAATCTACTTTGAATCAACCCTACACTTAAACCAAAAGAAACTTGATTTAAATCAATTGTATTTCTCCCCAACATAATGTGGTGGGCATAGGTTAAATAGGCACCCGTTTGTGAGTGGTAACCATTTTTATCATTAAATAAAATAATACCCCCTGCAGAAGGAGCTACATCATCAAACCTAGTGTTATAACTAGCTGTCATTAATGCTGGAGCATCATCTTGCCCAAACCATTGCTGGCGTCCGGTTACTCTTAGCTTAGTACAGTTAGATGCACCTGCCATCGATGGATGTATTAGATACAGATTATCGGTTAAGTAATCAGAATACGTTGGTAATCCTTCTTGTGCGTTAGCTCCAAGAAAGGCAAACAATGCTATAAAAATATAAATGTTCTTTGTCATATTTTAATTTCGTTAATACCTATATGTATGGACCCACATAGATAATTGCTACAATTCAGGTAAAATTGATAATTTTCAAATATAAAAAAAAATCAAGGAGTACACCTATAAAAACATTTATTTATATTCAAACTCTTCTTTTAAAGTGTAATTAATGCCGACCAAGCAAAGAAATTCAGTACTTTTGCATAAAAATTTTCTTTATGGAAACGCATAACATTACTATAACACATACTTCTTCTCCAAATATTGTAAAGTTTGAATCCAATCAGTTTCTTACTGAGCATCAAAATTTTGAATTTAATAATATTGATGAAGCGACTAACTCACAACTTGCTAGAGAACTTTTCTACTTGCCTTTTGTAAAAAAAGTGTATATCTCAGGGAATTTTGTTGCTATTGAAAAATACAACATTGTAGAGTGGTCCGAAATTGAAACTGATCTTGCGGAGCAGATTCAAGATTTTTTAAATACTGGAAAAAAAGCTGTCGATAATGATATTGCCACTAAAAAAGTAGCAGTAACTGTTTATGCGGAAAGCACACCAAACCCTAACGCAATGAAATTTGTAGCTAATAAAAAATTAGTGGATACAATTTTTGAGTTTAAAAATATTGATGATGCAAAAATATCACCCTTAGCAACAAAATTATTTCATTTCCCATTTGTAAAAGAAATTTTTATTGATGAAAATTATGTTTCCATCAATAAATACGATTTAGCAGAATGGAATGATATTGCAAATGAATTACGTGAAGAAATCAGAAATTTTATTGCAGAAGGAAATACCATCGTAGATACTACTGTTGAAAAACCTACTAAAGAAGTAGCACCTGAAATAAACTTAAACATTGATGACCTTGATGATGTATCTACCGAAATCATCAATGTTTTAAACGAATATATAAAACCAGCCGTAGCAAGTGATGGCGGAAACATTATGTTTCAATCTTATGATGAAACCACCCAAGAGGTAAAAGTTATTTTACAGGGAGCTTGTAGTGGATGTCCATCTTCTACCATGACTTTAAAAAGCGGAATAGAGGCCACTTTAAAAGAAATGATTCCTGGAAAAATTAGTTCTGTTACTGCTCTAAATGGTTAATTAGTTGTAAGGAAAACTAAAAACAACTTAAAACAAATAAAAAAAGCACTCATTACCATAACGTAATGAGTGCTTTTTTTATGCCTTAATTTCACTAACTTTGAGTTATGAAACACCTCATAACCTCCCTAGTATTTATTTTACTTTTTAGTTGTAAAGGACAAAATAACGACACTATGACCAACACACACCAATTTACTAATGAGCTAAGTAAGGAAACAAGTCCGTATTTATTACAACATGCACACAATCCGGTAAACTGGAAGCCATGGGGAGAAAAAGCGTTAGAGCACGCTAAAAAAGAGAACAAACTTATAATTATTAGTATCGGATATTCTGCATGTCATTGGTGCCATGTTATGGAAGAAGAAAGTTTTGAAAATACAGCTGTCGCTAAAGTAATGAATGATCACTTTATTACGGTAAAAGTAGATAGAGAGGAACGACCCGATGTTGACCAGGTATATATGAGTGCTGTTCAATTAATTACTGGTAGAGGAGGCTGGCCCTTAAACGTAATTGCATTACCCGATGGGAGACCTGTTTGGGGAGGTACGTATTTCAGAAAAAATGATTGGATTTCTGCCTTAACCCAATTACAAAAAGATTTTCAAAACAATCCACAAAAATTCATTTCCTATGCTGACAACCTAGAACAAGGAATTGTCACTTCGGACTTAGTAGCTAAAAACCCTAATGCCATTTCTTTTAAAACAGAAGACATTAGCCCCATAGTAAACGAATGGAAAAAAACGTTTGATCATAAATTTGGAGGCACTAAAAGAGCTCCCAAATTTATGCTTCCTAACAATTACGCTTTTCTACTAAAATACGCTCATTTACAAAATGATACAGAACTTTTAGAATATGTAAACACAACGCTAACAAAAATGGCTTACGGAGGTGTTTTTGATCATATTGATGGCGGTTTTTCAAGATATTCAACCGACATCCGGTGGCACATTCCGCACTTCGAAAAAATGCTATATGACAATGGTCAGTTAGTTAGTCTATACTCGCAAGCATACAAGCTTACTAAAAGCGAACTGTATAAAACAACCATACAAAGAACCCTTAGTTTTATTGAACAAGAATTGTATCACAAAAAAGGGTATTTCTATTCCTCATTAGATGCAGATAGTTATAATAGTTTAGGAGAGAAAGAGGAAGGTGCTTTTTATGTGTGGACCAAAGAGGAACTAAAAACAATCCTTAAAGAAGATTATAAACTATTCGCTAACTACTATAACATTAATGAATACGGTTATTGGGAAAAAAGCAACTATGTTTTAACCAGGAAAGATAGTGACGAAAAAACAGCAAAGAAATTTGACTTATCAATACCTAGTTTACATACTACCATCGATAAATGCATCACAGTATTACACAATATAAGAGAACAACGAAAAAAACCTTCATTAGACGATAAAACACTAACTTCTTGGAACGCCCTCATGTTAACAGGCTATCTTGATGCTTATGAAGCTTTAAATGAGGAAAAGTATTTAAAGATAGCTCTAAAAAACGCGACATTTATTTCTGATAATTTGATAAAAAGTGATGGTGGCTTATTTCATAATTTCAAAAATGGAAAAAGCACCATTAACGGTTATCTGGAAGATTATGCCAACGTAGTGGAAGCTTTTATAAAATTATATGAAAATACTTTAGACCCGAAATGGCTCTATAGTGCTAAAAACCTGACCGAATATTGCTTTACTCATTTTTACAATACTGATAATAATCTATTTTATTTCACTTCGGATGAAGACCCTAAATTAGTAGTTAGAAATACTGAATATCGCGATAATGTAATACCTGCCAGTAACTCCATAATGGCAAAAAACTTATTCTTATTGAGCATACATTTTAACAACAATAGATATGCTGAAGTTTCCAAAAAAATGCTTCACAACATACTTCCAAAAATTAATAATTACGGATCAGGATATTCCAATTGGCTCGACCTATACTTAATGAATTCAGAAAAGTTTCAAGAAATAGTTATTACTGGTGATACTGCTTTATCTAAGATTCATTATTTAAAAAAACACTATTTACCTAACACCCTATTCTCTGGATACAATTCGTCAGTGAATAATAGTGCTTCAGCGAAAGGACTTCCTTTGTTAGATAACAGAATTATACCTAAAAAAACATACATTTACATTTGTGAAAATTCAGCTTGTCAATTACCCATAGAAAACATTGAACAAGCATTAACTTTAATTAAAAAATAAAATGCGATCAGAAGACTTAGAGAATGCTCAAAACGAAGCAAGTATCTGGATAGAAAAAGGAATTAACTTTGTAAGTGATTTTGGCCCAAAAATAATAGGAGCGATACTAATTTGGATTATCGGATCATGGGTAATCAAAAAAACATTGAAACAAACTAATAGACTAATGGATAAAAGAGGTTATGAAAAAAGCCTTCAGAAATTTCTATTAAATTTATTAAGTTGGACTTTTAAAATAGTTTTAATCATTACTATTTTAGGTGTATTAGGAATAGAAACTACTTCTTTTGCGGCCATTTTAGCATCTGCAGGTTTAGCCATAGGATTAGCACTACAAGGATCCTTAGCTAATTTTGCTGGAGGTGTGTTAATTATGATTTTTAAACCTTTTAAAATAGGAGATTTAATTGAAGCTCAAGGAGAACTAGGAGTTGTAAAGGAAATAGAAATATTTACCACTAAATTAAATAGCCCAGAAAACAAGGAGGTTATTATCCCTAATGGAATATTATCAAACGGGAATATCACAAACTTTTCAACTGAAGGTAAACTTCGTGTCGATTTAACTATAGGTATTGGTTACGATGAAGATATAAAAAAAGCAAAAGCAGTTTTACTAAAAGCTTTAACCGATAACCCACAAGTATTGAGCGAACCCGCACCTAGTATTAATGTTTCTGAATTAGCAGATAGCTCTGTAAACTTTGCTGTTCGACCATGGGCTACCACAGCTGATTATTGGGATGTTTATTTCGGAACTTTAGAAAAATGTAAAATAGCACTTGATGAAGCGGGTATCGAGATTCCTTACCCACATTCAGTTGAAATACATAAGAAGGCTTAAACCTTCTTTTTAGCTGGTGTAACCAAAAAATCTTTTAAATAATATGGTTCAAAATAAGCGACATCTTCGATGTCGTTTTTTTTGAACTTATCAAACGCCAAAGCACTCATTTCATTCGCAGAAGGAAACGACTCAAGGAATTGAGCATTATTGTGCTGAATAACTTCTTGTGTTTTTTCAGTCTTATTACCAACAAAAACAACTTTATCCTTCACTAAAAATTCCGAAAAAGAAGTAGCGTCTAATATTTCAGCTTTAATTTCTCGTACACTTTTATACTTAACATCAAACACTTTTGTATAGGCTTCCATGCGCCTGGCGTCTATCATTGGCACTACAAAACCTTTTTCTACTTTTACCTGATGCGCCAACACTTCTAAGGTTTCTATTGCAAGTAAAGGTATATTTAACGCAAAACACAAGCCTTTTGCTGTAGACACTCCAATACGCAAACCAGTATACGAACCTGGTCCCTTACTGACTGCAACAGCGTGAAGATCTGAATACAAAAGCCCGGAGGATACTAGAATTTCTTTAATAAAAACATGTAAATTTTCAGCGTGAGAATACCCATCGCTAATTTCTTTAATAGCAATAGTTTTCCCATCTTCTGAGATTGCTACAGAACAGTTTGTTGTTGATGTTTCTATTTGTAAGATGTAAGACACAGCCATTGGATTTATAGCAAAATTCGACAATTATACTGAAAACACATCATCTGAAATAAAAAAACTACTGTAAATACTTTCTAATGAAAATACCTACAGTAGTTTAATGTATTCTTTTAGTATTACTTTGCTAGTCTATCAGTGATTTTCCAGCGTAAAAATCTAGCACTTTAGTTTTAAATACGAAATCGTACTTTGCATTTATTAGAGAAGCTTCTGCATTTACTAATTTATTTCTTGCTTGATCTAAATCAAAAGAGTTCATTGCTCCAATATTATAACGTTCTTGAGCATTATTAAAAGATAATCGTTGAGCACTTAATGATTTTTGAGCAGCAGTGTATGTTTTCAAAGCAGCTTTGGCATCTGTAAAAGCTCGCTCTATATTAGATTGTAAGGTTAGTTTCGTTTGCTCTAAACTTAATAACGCAGTTTCTTCTTGTATTTTAGATTTTGCCACGGCCGTTTTGTTCTGAAATCTAGAAAAAATTGGAATATTTAAATTAAGCCCAAAACTGTGTCCCAAATTATTTTCAAATTGCTTAAAAATAGCCGCTTCTTTAACTTCGATCAACCCTCCGGAACCATCATCAACAAAACGATTTAAATTAGAAAATCGAGAAGCTGTACCATATGAATACGTAAAAGAAAGAGAAGGCAAATAACCTGATTTAGAAATTTCAGTAGATAATTGAGCTACCTCAATATTCTTTTTAGCCGACTTAATTTCACTTCTATTTTCAACAGCTATACTATAAATTGAATTAGAGTTCTCATATAGTAATTGTTCAGATGGAGATCCAACTTCAATAGCCGCAACATCAAAACCACTAGCCGGTAACTGCAATAATTGAGATAATGTTAATCTTGCTAAAGCCAAATTATTTTCAGCTGCTATAACGCGTTGCTCATCATTTGCCAATGTAGCTTCAATGTCCAACAAATTTCCTCTTGGTTGCACTCCAGCATCTACCAACTCACTTACTCTATCTAATTGTTTTTCACTAAATAAAAACTGTGATTGAGCTACTGATAAATTCTCATTATTAAACAATATGTTTAAATAAGAATTTACAACATTTAAAGATATGTCATCTTTTATTCTAGACAACTCCAACTCGCTTGCTTCTAAATTTAGTTTAGATTGCTTATATAAATTAGTATTCTTGAATCCATTAAATATTGATTGAGAAACACTAACGCCAACGTTGGTAGAGTGATTTGTTTGATTCACAAAATTATTAGTATAAATTTCTTGGCTACCAATATTTAAATTATGAGAAGCACTAGCTCCTATCGATGGCAAAAACTGCCCTCTTGACGCTATTATTTCCTGACTATTCGTTTGATTAGACAACTCTGCTTGCTTTATAGAAATATTATTCTCTATAGCATAATTAACACATTCTTGCAATGTCCATTTCTTTTCTTGAGCAATAGAAAATGATGTAATTGCTATTGTTAAAACTAAAATGATTTTTTTCATTTGTTCTGGCTGTAAATTAATCATTATCTTCCTCTTCATCGTTATTGTCTTTAGAAGCTTTGTTCCAAACTTTAATTTCATCCCCCTCTTTTAATCCTTCTAAAATCTCCACATTAATACCGTCAGATATCCCTAACTTAACATCTACTTTTTCAAATTTCTGATCGTCTTTCTCAACTTCTACAAAAGGTTTTTCAGTAATTCTATTAAACTGTAATAAGGATTCTTTAATAGAAAATACAGAGTCCTTCTTTTCTAATTCAATCTCAGCATTAGCACTATACCCAGCTCTAACATATACCCCTTTATCAATTGTCACATCAGCTTTTATAGTAAACTGTACTGCTCCTGCTTCTTCCTTTCCTTTAGGTGCTACAAAGGTTAATTTTGCTGGAAACTCTTTTCCTTCTATCGCTCCAAGCTTAATTATTATTTCTCTTCCTTCATCTAGTTTACCAACTTCAGCTTCATCAACTTTTCCTTCAAATATCATTTTACTCATATCTGCAATTGTAGCAATTGTTGTACCTGCATTAAAAGTGTTACTCTCAATTACCTGATTTCCTTCACGCACTGGAATCTCTAATATGGTACCCGATATTTGAGCAATAATATTCGTGTTTGCAGCACTACCTTGACCTGCCGCAGACCCCTTCTTAATAATCTGGTAATCTGTTTGACTTTGATTCAAACTTTGTCTTGCTTGATTATAGGCAAGTTCACTATTTTCAAAATCCTGTTTAGAAATAACTCCTTTTTCAAACAATGTTTTGTTACGGTCGTATAGTGTTTTAGAATTATCAAAAGACAGTTTTGCTGATCGCACCCTACTTTGAGAGCTTGCCAAGTTCTGTGCATTTGGCACTACTCTAATTCGAGCTATTAAATCGCCTTTTTTAACCACATCACCTTCTTCAACTAACACTTCAGAAACAATACCTGAAATTTGAGGCTTCAGTTCCACTTCTTCTTCTGGGTTTACCTTTCCAGTGGCAACCGTTTTAGTAACAATACTTGCTCTAAAAGGTTGCTCCGTTTTATACTCTTTAGCATCTTTCGAGTTTTTATCTGCAAAAAACTTCATCACTACTGCTAACAAAATTATTGCTATTCCTACTAGGGATATTTTAAGTACTTTATTCATTACTCTAAATTTTATATATTCTTTTTTTAATTGACTCTATTATTTAACTTCTATTTCCTATTCCTCTCTCAAGGCATCTATTGGTTTAACACTTGTTGCTTTATGCGCAGGTATTAAACCTATCAATGTTCCTAAAACAATTAATATTCCTAATGCCAACCATACTATTGGTATGGATACTGATGAATTCACCAAAGCAGCATCGTCACCTTGCCCCCAAAAATAATCTATTGACATAAGTGTTAAACCACCCATGATAATTCCAATTAACCCAGCTATTAATGTTAACAAAACAGCCTCCATTACTATCTGACGTTTAATTTCAAAAGGGGTTGCTCCTAATGCTCTACGTACACCTATCTCTTTAGTACGCTCCTTTATAGTAATTAACAAGATATTACCAATAGCAAAAACCCCCGCTATCAAAGTTGCAATACCAACAAACCAAGTTAAAAACTGCATACCAGTTAAAAAACCAGTTAATTTAGCAAACCTTTTTCCTAGATTAAAACTTCCGAAAGCACGCTTGTCTTTAGGATGCACCTTATTTAAGTTCTTGAGCAATAATTTTGCATCTAATTCAATTTGCTTGATGTCAAATTCAGGTTTTCCTGTAATCATCATCCAACCAATATCCTCCCCTTTATTATAAATCTGTTGAAAAGTAGTAAACGGAATATGTAAATCTGAAGAAGGCCCACCAATCATACTTGCTTCATAAATTCCTGTTACTTTAAAATTGATACCATTTATTTGTATGAACTGACCTATTGCATCTTCATCTTTTTCAAATAGTTGTTTATATGCATCTTCAGAAATTATGGTGATTTTCTTTTTCTCATCAATATCATTTTGATTAATGAATCTACCATGTACCATTTTTTTCTTCTGTACTTTATCTAAAAGAGGATAGTCACCATTTATACTAAAATTACCTGACTGAAACCCTTTAACAACGACTGCTCCGGTTTGATTTCTTGGCACTACAAACTCAATCCCTTCTACTTCTCTTTCTACAGCTTTAGCATCTTGTAAAGTTAACCTAACACTTTTTCCGTCTTGGAAACCTTTAAAAGGCTTACTCGTTGATTGCCCCCAAATAAAAACACTGTTGGTTGCAAAGTCACCAAAAAGTCTATTAAACGAATTTTCCAATCCTCTTGCTGTACCTAGTAAACTAATCAACAACCAAATACCCCAAGCTACACCAAACATTGTTATTGCAGTTCGGAATTTATTCTTACTTAAACTATCGTATATCTCTTGCCAAGAATCTCTATCTACTAAAAATCTAAACATAATTATTCATCTCTAAGTGCTACAATTGGTTTTATTCTTGCTGCTCGTTTTGCAGGTATGTACCCTGCTATAGCCCCTGCTAATACTAAAGAAACTGTTGCTCCTATAATTAAGTTAGTACTAACACTTGGATCTGTTATAAAATAGTATTTCAGACTATCTCCAATCAATTCTAAGGTTCCCATACCAACCAACAACCCCAAATACCCCGCTAAGGAAGTAATCAAAATTGTTTCGAGCATAATTAACATTACTATTGATCTTGGCGAAGCGCCTAATGCTTTTCTAACCCCTAATTCTTTGGTTCTTTCTTTTACGACAAAAATCATGATATTTGCAATTCCAACTACTCCTGCCATTAACGTACCAAATCCAATAAACAGTACCACACCAGAAATAACAATAGTCATTAAATTAACATTCTTTGAAGCTTCCGCCATATTTCTCACACGAACAGCACGCTGATCTTTTGGAGATATATCAAACCGATCTTTTAATTTTTTTGTTAAAAGGGTGCTAAAAGAAAGTGCTTCATCATAATCCATTGCTGGGTTATAGGTAAGGTTTATCTGATCTACATAATCATTATTACCATAAATTTTTTGAGCAGTAGTTATAGGCATGTATATCATGCGTTCTTCATTATCGCCCCCATCATCTCTATACACTCCTACCACCTTATACTGAATGCCTCCTAAGTTTATGTATTTACCTAATGCAAGCGTTTTAGTAAATAAATCTTCTTCTACTAACTTACCGATAACAACAACTTTAGAACTTTCTTGCAAATCTTTAGCCGAAATATATCTTCCATCATACACTAGTGTTTTCTCTAAATACTGATGATCCGGATGTACAGCCCTAATAGAATATGAGCTTTTTTCATTTTTATATGATGCAGTTAAGTTTTTATATACACGTGAAGTAATATACTGTACTTTATCTCCAAAATTCTCTTTTAAATAATCGTAGTCTTCGTTTTTAAACTGAATATCTCTTCCTGTCTTAAAACCTTTATACGGCTTTGTTGTCTTCCCTGGCCTAATAAATATAGAGTTTTGAGCATCGTCTTTAAAAAAGCTATTAAAAGTATTCTCTAAGCCATTAGCTATACCAAACAATAATGTAAAAAGTAAAATTGCAAAAGATACTGTAAACCCAGAAAGTAAACTTCTAAGTTTATTTTTACTGATACTCTGAAATATTTCGCGCCACAAATCTAAATCAAACATACTGAGAAGCTCTTACTTGATTTACAAATTCATCTTCCATAATAACGCCATCTTTTAAGCGCACAATTCGTTTACACATATTGGCAATATCTTCTTCATGGGTTACAATAAGTATGGTTTTTCCTTCGTCGTTCAACTCTTGAATAAAGTCCATTATTTCATATGACGTTGTAGTATCTAAAGCTCCTGTAGGTTCATCTGCCAACAACAATTTTGGTTGAGCAGCTAAAGCTCTGGCAATTGCCACACGCTGTTTTTGCCCTCCAGACAATTCATTTGGAAGATGTTTTGCCCAATCAGTTAATCCTACTTTTCCAAGATGAAACATTGCCTTTTCTTGGCGCTCTTTACGTCCCATTCCTTGATAATATAGCGGTAAAGAAACATTTTCAAGCGCATTTTTATATGTAATAAGATTGAAGGACTGGAAAATAAAACCTAAGAATTTATTTCGATATAAAGCAGCTTTCTTCTCATTCAAGTTTTTAATAGGCACATCATCCAAAATATATTCTCCTTCGTCTGCTTCATCAAGCATCCCAATAATATTCAGTAAAGTAGATTTTCCAGAACCTGAAGACCCCATAATGGCTACTAACTCACCTGCTTGAACAGACAAATCAATTCCTTTTAATACATGTAGCGACTCTTTACCAATTGGGTAAGACTTGTGTAGTTTTTTGATTTCTAACATTTGATTGATGTATTGGTTCATTACTAACAAAAAGGAAAATCAATCTTATAAACGAAACAATTACTCTTTTGCTCTTAATTTATTTATAAGACTATTCTGTTTCGAAATTGTTACAGTTGAAATGTAAAAAAGATGTTAAAATTTGGGTTTGTGATTATAAGCATAGAAGTTGAAGAGTTTAAAAGATAAGAATAGATCCTTTCTCATAAATTGCGCAAACTTTATTTTACACAAAACTTGCTTCTATATTGTATAGCTCAATACAATTTAAAATGAGATGCTGAAACAAGTTCAGTATGACGAAAACACTTTATTTTTTTTCTTCTAAAATATAAAATCACCTCACTACCTCACCTACAACGGGTATTTTAAGTTGTTGCTCTGGGAAATTACCATGTAATATGATGTATTCTTTTACAGTACCTATTTTATTAGGTTGATACAATAGTGTTAACTCTATTGGCTTGCTAACTGGGAAATATTGTGCTTTTTGGTCTATTACCAATGTCGAGTTGCTTTTTTCGATTAAAGATATTAATAATGGCTGATTAGTTATATTTACAATAGGAATGCTAAGTCTTATTAGACTATCTTTTTTTACTTTTCCAAAAACAATATTTTTCCCTTCTAGTTTAACTTTAGTGTATATACTATACTCATGTTTGGTTTCTTTGGTTGCTAAAGCTAATACAATTAAGGAAATCAAAACACCCAAGCCAATTATAAACTTATATTTCATAACTACTTTCTATACTGTACATTTAGTTGTAATAGAATATTAGAATATAGATTATTTTTAAAAACCGATTTTCTATTGTTTTTATACCATTTCTTACCCCTAAACCTAGTCCAAGTCAATGCTTTTTTATCGTGAGTTTCTATTAAATTTGGAGAAGTAGCATACATTTGGTTTTCAGGATCTTTAGCGTCTGGATTAATAACTTCAATCCCAACACAAACACCATCAGCTGGAAATAAAACATGATACCCCGATACATTAATTGTAATTTTATTGGTCTTATTTTCTGGCTTGATTAATATTGATTCATAAGATAATCTCTTCCCAGGCACATTATTGACTTTATCATGCTTATAAAAATTTACTCTAAAATATGCTGGGTAAGTATCATACTCAGAATTTTTTCTTTCTTTTAAAAAAAAGGTAACAGTATTTATTTTGCCTATATTATTTTCATTTTTGATGTACAATAAACTCTCATACCCAAAAGGTAATGAATGAGGATATTTTTTTTTCTTTTTTGATCCTAGTTTTTTACTTGTGGTATATTTAGCCTTTTTAACAACTAACATCACTTCTTCCAAATCTTCCTTTTGCTCCTCTAAAGAAATATTTATTTCATATACTTTATTTTCTTTAAATTTATTTAAAGGTATCTTTTTTAAAGAATACCCTAAATATGAAATTAACAAAGTATCCTTAGTATTGTTTTTTATATCTAGGTTATAATTCCCTAACTCATCTGTTGTAGTACCATAATTCTTAGTTAAAAGTGACATATTAACATATGAAAGATTTTCATTCGTAATACTATCTTTAACAACACCTTTAATTATTTGAGCATGGATTGTAAAAAAAATAAGGTTAAAAAAAATAAAAATTATATTTCTTAATTTCATGTTACATATTTAAAATTAGAAGAGCAAGTAGCCTTACCTGCTCTTCTGTTCTGTACTTAGTTATTATGGCAATATTACTCCACAAAAAACATCTTCTTGATGATTGTATGTTACCAAACCAAATAATGTTGATTCATATGACCATACATGTAAACACCCATTAGAATCCACATAATTACCTGAATGATGTTTCGCTTCCGCTGTTGGCGAAAACATCATTGATCCTGCAAAGATAGCTACTAGCGCTAATGCTTTTACTTTTTTCATAATTTTAAATTTTATTGTTATTATTAATTTTTCATTATAAAAAAGCGCTTTAATGATAACGGTACAAAGCAAAAAAAAAACATGAGCTACAAAAAATATTCAAAAAGGTTTTGCACAACAACCGTTTACAAGTTGCTATAATTGGCTAAAAATAGTGGGTTACGCAGTAAGCATCATGCTTATTAAAAACACTATTTAACTACAAAACAACAGGTTACTTAGCGCAAAAATAAGCGATACATTAACATTAAAAACTATAACACTCTCTATGAAATCACACTTAAACTAGTGTTTAAGACATTTAATCGAGTGTTTTTGTTTAAAAACAAGGAAAACACATCTTAAAAGACATAAAAAAAGGCGACTAAAACACGCTTATTCAGCTGTTTTAGTCGCCCTGAAATATATACTTCTAAGCAATATTAATTCAGGTTATCTAACATTCCAATTTTATCAACTGTTTTATCAACATTCAGAATGTATGTACGTAGCTCCTTAGGAATATTTTCGGTTTTTAAATCTACCAACCATTGTATTTGGACCCTATCATCTTGATATTGTAAATAAATACCTCCCCAATCACCGGCATCAGGGGTTCCTATAACATGAAATTGATCCAAGGTTACAAGCAATGATTTTGGAAAAGTTCTCATTAAATGTTCCGTATCTATTTTATCCGAATCTTTAACTTTCAGAAACTTCCCCTCATAAAAACTAGTTGATACAGGATACATATCTACTACATCTTCATACAAAACACCTTTGTTTAATTTGAATATTTCAATACAAGAATTACCAATACATTTTCCATAGAAACGTCCGAAAATTAATGTCGGGTTAATTTTCTTTGAAAACCTTCCTTCTGTGTCAGTCGAATTATTAATTGGTATCACCTCATCAATGGTTATACTAGTTGAATTAGTAATTGGTATTGCCTCATCGTCTTCACAAGAACTAAGCATAAGTAATACAAATAGGGCTCCTAAAATAACTTTAAAATTTCTCATAATATATAGGTTTATAGATTTGAAAAATAAGCATCCGCTCATTATAAAACCAGAAACAATACTAAAAGTAATTTACTTTTTATAACAACACGATTGTTCTTTTGGAAAGGGTATACAAGTTACAAATAAAAAGCATAATAACCTATATTACAGTTGGTTATGTTTTTTACTAACGAGAAATATTGATAAAAAAAGAGCCCACACAAAAAATCACTCTTTCAACCTCAAATCAAAAGAAAGCTATACAGCTCTATGGTTTCTTTTTCTGAAAGCTTCTATAAATAAAATACCCAACTACCGCAATTAATATGTACGGTACTGCCATTAAATACACAATTCCGTCATTAACACTTTCTGCCAAGGAATTATCGTCCATACTCTCTAACTGAGCTCTACACATAGCGCATTGAGCCTGCCCCAACAAGGAGAAAAGCAAAAAGAAGAGTGAGAAAAAAATCTTTTTCATAGTTATACGTAATAAGGAGATATCATTACATACACTACTACACCTGTAACAGCCACATAAAGCCAAAGAGGGAATGTTATTTTTGCTATTTTCTTATGCTTGTCAAACCGTTGCGCCAGTGCTTTTACATACGTAATTAACACCAAGGGTATTACAGCAATCGATAACACAATGTGGGTTAGAAGAATAAAATAGTATACATATTTAATAGCCCCAACCCCACCAAACGTAGTGGACTCAGACGTCATATGATACCCAATATACAAAAGTAAAAAGCAGACAGATAACGCAATAGCTAACTTCATTAAACGTTCATGAGCCACTCTATTTCCTTTTTTAATCATTGCTACCGCAGCGACCAATACTATAGCAGTAAAACCATTAATAGTAGCGTAAATAGGAGGTAAAAAAGTTAAGGGCTCAACATCAAAACCCAAACGTTTTAAGTTCACACCAAATAAGGCAGCAACCGCCAATGGGATAACAATTGACAATATCCAAATCCATTTATTATATTTCTCTTCTGTAGCGTTTTGTGTATTCATGTGTTTATGTTTTTAATGAGACATCTATAATAACAGATTGCCACATCTTATTGGAAAAATCAACATTCGCAATGACATGTTTATAAAACTTCTCGACAAAGTTTAATGCGATTTCTCCTAAAACCGAAATGCCATCTATATATCAATCTATACTTCGCGATACAAATTTTACTCATTTCAATCGTAAAATTAACTCGAAGTGACGTTTTACTCTTTTAATAATTTTAAAATATCTTGTTTCAGTTCCGTTAATTGATGGTGTGATGTATCAATAACTTCTCCTAATTCATCTTTACTGGTTTCGGTAATTCCCCTGTAGCACAAAATAGGGTTTCCAAACGAATCTTTTCTAGAACGAATAAAGCCATTTTTATCCACCAAGGCAAACATTCCTGAGTGCTCAAATCCACCAGGAGCTTTATCTTTCATAGCTGCGTATAAATTAAATCCTTTATTCGCTAACTTCATTATCTCTTCATCATCGCCTGTAAGCATTTGCCAGTTCTTTGATGTTACTCCATGATCAGTCATATACTCTTTTAATATTGATGGTGTGTCATACACAGGATTAATAGTAAAAGACGCAATCGCAAAATCATCTAAATCACCAAAAGCATCTTCTATTTGTAACATACTCTGTGTCATGATTGGACAAATTGTTGGACACGTAGTAAAAAAGAACTCTACAACATATACTTTATCTTCAAAAAAAGAATTCCCTAATGCAATACTATCTTGATTTCTAAAGTTAAACTCTGGAACTTTACTAAACTTTACTAAGCCAGAATCCGTATCATTAGATTGTACTCCCTTTTTTACTTTGTTTAATCGATTTTCATCCATTACGGTATTATTTGAAATACGATCAATTATTTTTGGGATAGCAAAGATTCCAAAAACTAAAATGATAAACGTAATTCCTATATATGATTTATTATTTTTCATTTTTTTGATTGATTTTTAAAACCGCATCTCTCCTATTTATTTTATAGTTACTCTTCAATGCCGCATTGTACTCAAACAACAACACAGTTACGTCATTGTCCATTTTTTTATGCAACACAGATACTTTGGTTGCATCATACCCTTTATAAGGCTGTAACTCTTTATCATCTGCACACCGTAAACTTTGTTCTTTGTCAACTATAAAAACAAAATTTGTACCCAAGTCCTTATCTAAAGAGTACGCTAAGTTTAACGAATTATAAACATCAGTAACTGCTTCTGGCGTACCAAAGGCAAACTGCCATTTATTAATTTCAGCATAACGAGAGAGTTCCACAATAATTTCTTCTATTTGTGATTCTGCTCCAACTGGAAGTAACATTAGCATTTGAAAATCTTCATCAGAACTATGGATCCCTTTGTAGATTTCTTCATGTAAATTATATACGTTGATTTTTCTATCGGTTAAATCTGACCCTAAAAACCCCAAAACGGTAAGTCTATCTTTTAACTGTACTTTTTCTCCTTTAAGGTTTTTAAACGCAGTAAGCTCTTTTACATTTTTAGAAACAACAGGCAATGCGGAAAAATTATAAACTCCTGTTGCAAAGAAAAGATAGATAACGATAGGGCAAACAAACAAAAGCCCTAGTATGATATTTTTTTTATTCAAAATAAATGATTTAATCCCATTAGGGGGTTTAATTCCTCGAGTTTAAACAGTTAGTGAGATAACTCGAACGAAAAAAGGTTTTTATAAATTTACACCTCCTATTCACACACACAGGAATTTAATTAAAATACAAAAATAAAAAAGACGGCTATAATAACCGTCTTTTTTATTTATAAATATGTATTCATCTACTAAAAATCTCTAGTGACAAATGATGACTTCATAATTTCATAGATATAACCACCTTCTACCAAAACAATAAAAGAAAGGTATAATATTAAGAATACACCCGTCCAAACTACAGAACGTCTGAACCATTTTGGTTCTCCATCCATATGCATGAACGCCCAAGTAATATAATATGCTTTGTATACCGTTAAGATAATGAAAATCCAATTTAAAATTTTCATTCCTATTATTCTATTATGTACTAATACTCCTGGTTTTATAATACCTAAAACAACTTCAAAAATTGTTACTGCAGATAATAACCAAAACACCATCCATATTTTACTAATGTTGTTTTTTGGTTTTAATAGTCCGAAAAAGAAAGGTTGTA
>Ga0105354_1000531_pt1 | contig 23572 bp, 20 predicted proteins | sample GOMGulsemesocosm_FD_83658 | JGI IMG/M metagenome (GOLD analysis project Ga0105354, IMG submission 83658) | Methane-oxidizing microbial communities from mesocosms in the Gulf of Mexico - GOM9B Gulf of Mexico | ecosystem: Environmental > Aquatic > Marine > Cold seeps | place: USA: Gulf of America...
AAAGATAAAGTGGAGGCTGTAGTCATTCAGGGAGGTCCACTAAGATCAAAGAAGGGAGTAAACTTACCTAATACAGAAATTTCATTACCAGCTTTAACAGAAAAAGATATTAAGGATGCCATTTTTGCTATTGAACAAAAAGTAGATTGGATTGCACTTTCCTTTGTAAGAGACGCTCATGATTTAGAACAATTACAAGATTTAATAAATGAGCATTCAGCATATAAAATACCGATTATAGCAAAAATAGAAAAGCCAGAAGCAGTAAAAAATATTGATAGAATCATTGCTTTTTGTGATGGGTTAATGGTTGCAAGAGGAGATTTAGGTGTTGAAATTCCTGCAGAAGAAGTACCTTTGATTCAAAAGCAATTAGTCCTACGGGCTAAGGAAGCAAGAATACCAGTAATTATAGCAACACAAATGATGGAAACTATGATTACTAGTTTAACGCCAACTAGAGCAGAGGTGAACGATGTTGCAAATTCTGTAATGGATGGATCCGACGCGGTTATGTTGTCAGGAGAAACATCAGTAGGTAAATACCCAGTTCAGGTTATTGAAACGATGACAAAAATTATTAATAGCGTTGAAAATTCACCGCTAATTATAGTTCCTGAGCGTCCACCGCATGTAAAAACAGCACGTTATATTACGAAGTCTATTTGTTATCATGCCGCTCATATGGCTGATGAAATTGATGCGAAAGCAATTTGCACCTTGACAAATTCAGGATATACGGCATTTCAAATTTCTGCATGGAGACCAAATGCACACATTTTAGCGTTTACTTCTAATAAAAATATTCTTTGTCGTCTGAGCTTGCTCTGGGGGGTAAAAGGAATTTATTATGATAAGTTTGTAAGTACAGATGATACTGTAGAAGATGTAAACAGGATAGCACATGAACGTAGGTTTGTTGAGCAAGGGGATTACCTAATTAATTTAGCAGCGATGCCAATTGTTAAAAAAGGGATGGTAAACACATTGAGAGTATCTGTGATAGAATAATTTTAAACGGATGATGGAAATTATTGTCTCTTCTGAGTGGTTAAAGGATAATATATCCGATCCTGATTTAATAATTCTTGACGCAAGTAAGGAAGAGAATAAAGCAGGACTCAAAACTAATTTTGACAGTATCCAAATAGTTAATGCTAGGAGGTTTGATATAAAAAATATTTTTAGTGATGCTAGTAGTTGTTACCCAAATACACTTTTAAGCCCAGAAGCATTTGAAATAGAATGTAGGAAATTAGGCATAAACAAAACAAGTAAATTGGTTGTCTATGATAATTTAGGGGTGTATTCTAGTCCTAGAGTTTGGTGGATGTTTAAAGTGATGGGGTATAAAGATATTGCTGTGCTTGATGGAGGACTCCCTGATTGGTTAGCACTAGGAGGAAGGACAGAATCTCGTGGAGAAAAGCAATTTTTGAAAGGCTCATTTGAGGTTGATTTTCAGATAGAACAAGTAAGGGATTTTCAATTCATAAAGAAAAACTTAACAATCCAAAACGCATTAGTAATTGATGCACGCTCAGCAGATAGATTTAATGGTATTGTTTCAGAACCCAGAAACGGGTTGAGAAGTGGGAATATTCCTAATTCAATAAATATTCCTTTTCAAAATGTATTAGAAAAAGGGAAGTTCAAATCAGAAAAAGAATTACAGATTCTATTCAATACGTTTGATATTAAAAATATACCATTAGTTTTTAGTTGTGGTTCTGGATTGACTGCTTGTATTGTATTACTAGCATGTGAATTGGTGCTAGAAAATGAAAAAGCAGTTTATGATGGTTCCTGGGCAGAGTGGGGCCAATTGGAATCTTAGATGATGCGTTTTAAACTGTTATAATTGTGTTTGCTAAAGTTGTTTTAGGTATAAGTTTGACAAGTGTAATCAGTATTTTATTTAGAGAAATATATTTTATCTACATTAAAAATTGAATTTCCGAAAACCGCAATAGGAGCTTTGATTACTTTTAAAACTAAAGAATTTTCGTTTATGCTGTCAATTTTAAAGGTATATCCCTCTGCTTTTAATTCAAAGGAAGTATAGTCATAAGTGACATTTCTTACATTTTCTCCTTCATATTCGGCATTTTTAATAGTGTATTTCCATTGGTAGAAATCAATAGACTCATTTTTTGTAGTGATTAAATCAGTTCCTTTTAAAACGGGTGCAGAGGTTATAACTTTTATAACTTTTAATTGTTCTGTAACTTTGTTAAAATTTAAGACTAAGTCAATTTTATCAGAAAATACGGGTTCCATTTTTACAAGTTTCCAATCAGTATTATATAATAAATTATTTTCTAGAGAAACAACTTCTTCTGTAGTTATAACTGTTTCGTTTTGTGCATATATTACACTACTAAATATAAGAGCTATAGTTGTTAGATATGTGATGCATTTTCCTTTCATAAATTGATTGTTAAGCGTTGTATATTATATAAAAGTAGGGAATAATAAGCAATTTATAAAAGACATTTGATGATTATATTATAAGTGTTTAGAAATCAAACTTTAATTGAACCGAAATACTTTGCTTTGTTTTCGTTTTCTCTTTTTTAGTAACATTATTTAGGTTTCCTAATGATAAGCCAAGTAACCGAACCGAATTTTTAGGTTTTTCTTGAAATAGTAGTTCTTTAGCAGTTTCTAAAATTAAGTGTTTATTAGAAATAAAGTATGCTATGGTTTTACTTCTTGTTTGTTGGGTGAAATCACTATACTTTATTTTTAAAGTGATTGTTTTCCCAGAAACGTTACCTTTTTTTAAACGTTTTTCTAACTCTTCAGCAATATGTTCTAATTTTTCAAGCATATATATTTCTGAGGTGATATTGTCGAAAAATGTTCGCTCTGCGGCTACAGATTTCTGAGCCCTGTTAGGCTTTACATCGCTTAAATGAATTCCTCTAACTACATTGTAATAATAGGCTCCAGACTTTCCAAAATGTGTGGTTAGGTATTCAATTTTTTTTTGTTTCAAATCTTTGCCTTCAAAAATTCCTAGTTTGTACATTTTTTCGGCAGTAACTTTTCCTACACCATAGAATTTACGAATATCTAACCCTTCTAGGAAGGGTATAACTTCTTCAGGATTTACAGTTTTCTGCCCATTAGGTTTATTATAATCACTAGCAACTTTGGCAATAAATTTATTGATGGATATTCCAGCAGACGCCGTTAGTCCAGTTTCTTGTAAAATACGTTTGCGTATTTCTTCAGCGAGTAAAGAAGCGCTTGATATTCCTTTTTTATTTTCAGTAACATCTAAATAGGCTTCATCTAAAGATAGGGGCTCTACCAAGTCTGTATAGTCGTAAAAGATACTTCGTATTTGTTTGGAAATATCTTTATATCGGTGAAATCGAGGTTTTACAAAAATAAGTTCTGGGCAACGTTTTCTTGCTAGTGTACCGCTAATAGCACTTCGTACACCAAATACTCTAGCTTCATAACTTGCGGCACTCACAACCCCTCTTTTCCCGCCGCCGCCAACAGCCAAAGGTTTTCCTTTTAGCTCAGGATTATCGAGTTGCTCTACAGAAGCATAAAACGCATCCATATCAACATGAATAATTTTTCTAAGCGGGAAATTAAATGGCATGTTCAAATTTATAATATCTTTATCATTTTATATGTTTTAAAACTATAATTATATGAACTTTTTAAGGGTGCTACTTTTATTATTGTTGATTCTGTTCATCTGGTCGGCTATAAAGCCTTTTGAGTATTTTACTTGGTTTTTAGAAGTATTACCAGCAATTATAGGTATTTTAGCATTGTTATTCACGTATAAAAACTTCCAGTTTACAACTCTGGTTTACGTTTTGATATTTGTGCATTGCGTAATTTTGATTATTGTGGACATTATACCTATGCTGAAGTACCATTGTTTGATTGGATTCAAGAAATATTTCATCAATCTAGGAATAACTATGACAAGGTAGGTCATTTTGCACAAGGATTTGTTCCCGCAATGATTGCCAGGGAATTATTACTTCGTAAGAATGTTATTAACGGAAAAAGGTGGTTGGATGTTATTGTGGTATGTATTGCTATGGCAATTAGTGTTACCTATGAGTTTATTGAGTGGGGTGTTTCTTTGGCTACTGGTGATGGTGGCGATTCTTTTTTAGGAACACAAGGTTATGTTTGGGATACACAATCTGATATGTTATATGCTACTTTTGGTGCTATTATTGCATTGTTGATGTTGAGTAAAATTCATGATAAACAATTGAGTAGTAAATAGAGTTCCATTTTTATAAAAAGAATATGATTGAAATAGAACGTAAGTTTTTAGTGGTTTCAGAGGAGTATAAGCGAAGTGCATATAGAAGTACTCGTATAACTCAGGGTTTTTTAAATACTGATCCTGAACGAACAGTTCGTATACGTGTAAACGGACTCCAAGGTTTTTTAACGGTTAAAGGGAAATCGAATGCAAGTGGGATGTCCCGTTTTGAGTGGGAAAAAGAAATTGATTTAGAAGAAGCGAAAGCATTATTAAAATTGTGTCAAAAAGGAATCATTGATAAAATTAGGTATGAAGTGAAAAGCAATGCTCATGTTTATGAAATAGATGAGTTTTTAGGAAATAATAAAGGGTTAGTTATTGCTGAAATTGAATTGAGTTCAGAAGGAGAGGTTTTTGAAAAACCAGATTGGTTAGGAAGTGAAGTTACGGGAAAAATAAAATATTATAACTCACAATTAAGTATAATGCCATTTTGTAAATGGTAAAAAGGAATTTTATAAAATATTCAAGCAAATTATTATCGCTAGGACTACTTTTTTTGTTGTTTAACCACCTTGTTTTTAAGGATGTAAATTATTGGTCATCTTTAATTTTTTATATTTTTCCATTACCAGTAATTTTAGGGGTTTCATTTTTAAATTTGATATTGAATATAAAAACTAAGAATAAGCTTTTATACGCTTTAGTGTCTATGCTTATTTTAATGTTTTGGCTGTATAAAAGCTATGTAATAAACGATATAGAAGATATTAATGTTAATAAAGCTGAAGTAGTGTATTGGAATGCTGCTAAAAAGAGGAGTTTTATAGATGCTTTTGTTGTTTCCGAAACAATTCCTGATGTTTTGGTGCTGGTTGAGTACGACCAGACAGATAAACAATCCCTTAAAAATATAAAAAGTAAGTTTGCTAAATATCATTTTAAAGTAATTTATGGTAGAATAGGGATTTTTAGCAAAAATCGTATTAGAAATGTCATACCAGTACAGATGAAAAACAATTCGCTTATGGTGGAGTTTAAAACTAAAATTAAGAAGGAAGAATTTAATTTTTATGCTATAGACATTACAGCTAATATCAGGTTTTATAGAAAGCCAATGCTTAAAGAAGCTTTTAAATACATTAAAACAACAAACAGTACAATAATAGTAGGTGATTTTAACACACCTTATGAATCGTTATATTTTGAAGAATATAAACAGAAATACTTACATGCTTTTACAGAGAAAGGGAATGGTTTTATAGAAACGTGGCAATGGAATTTTCCCTTACTTTCATTGGATCATATTTGGGTATCTAAAGATTTAAAAATAAGTAGGACAATAAAGATAAATACTTGGAAATCTGATCATGCAATGTTGAAAATTCAACTATAACTTTTTAATAACATTTGTTACAATTCCCCAGATTACAAAGTTATTTTCTGTAGTGATTTTTATGGGGTGATAATCTGAGTTTTCAGGTTGTAGCCAAACTCCATCTTTTGTCACACGTAATCGTTTTACAGTGAACTCCCCGTCTAAAAAGCAGACGGCAATTTTATTATCTGAAGGGGCAATGCTTCTGTCGATAACCAATAAATCATTATCATCTAAACCAGCACCAATCATTGATTGACCACTTACTTTAGCAAAAAAAGTAGCTTCTTTATTTTTAATTAATTCTCTGTCTAAAGAAATGCGTTCCTGTTTGAAATCAGCAGCAGGTGAAGGGAAACCACATGATATTCCAGTATCAAAGAAAAAGGCACCTTCACTCTCTTGAGTATCAGGGGTGAAAAATGTAAGAGCTTCAGTTATCATAGCATAAAGATACTTATTTTATAATAAGAATTTGATTAAACTGGGTAGTATATTGTTTTGATAAATATTCTTGACGCATTTTCCAAGTTTTATCTAAGTCTTGATTGGCAAGTTTTAATTTATGATCACCGTATTTTTTATTGAGTTGATCAATAGCTTGCATTAAAGGTCGGTGTTTTGGATTTTCACGGGCAAACATATCCAGTTGATGATTGTCTGTTGGAACAAGCCCTGTGACAATCACTCCAGCACGTTTGTAGTTAATTCCTTTTTTATAGAGTTGCTCAATGGCTTTAGTAGCGTATTTTGTAATAGTAAGGGAAGAGTTTGTAGTATGTGGTAAAGTGACAGTGATACTATTTTTATAAGGGTTAGAGTTTTTATCAAACCGATCGCCTTGTAGTAAAACAATGATTATGTTACAGTTAGAGTTTTGTATTCGTAGTTTTTCAGCACAGCTATTAGCAAAGGTGGCAACACGTTCTTTAATATCCTTAATGTCAGTATAGGTGTTCTCAAAACTACGTGTAGTAGCGATGGATTTTTTTACAGGATGATTCTCTTCTAAAGTGAAAGTAATCATACCTTCTAGGTCTTTTTTTAAATTGAGTTCTGTAACAGAGAAATTGTTTTTAACCCAGACGTCAGGGAGTTGAGTGAAATCATAGGCTGTTTTAATATTTTGTTGTATTAATCGTTTTTGTAACCGGCTACCAATACCCCAAACGTCTTTTATTTTAGTCCATTTAAGAGCTTTTAGCCTCTTGTTTTCAGAATCAATTACAAAGGTGCCTCCAGTTTCTTTTGGAAATTTCCGCGCAATTTTATTAGCTACTTTTGAAAGTGATTTAGTTGGAGCAATACCTACGCAAGTTGGTAAACCAGTCCATTGTAAAATACGATTACGCATTTCATGTCCGAGTTTATCCAAGTTTTCTTTTTCAAAAATGTTTAATTCTAGAAAGGCTTCATCAATACTATATACTTCTATATCGGGAGAAAACTGTTTTAAAATATTCATTACCCTACTACTCATGTCGCCATATAAAGGATAATTAGAAGAAAAGACTTTGATGTTGTGCTCTTTAAAAAAGGCTTTGTATTTAAAGGCAGGAGCTCCCATGGGGATCCCTATTTTTTTAGCTTCATCACTACGAGCAATAACACAACCATCATTATTAGATAAAATAGCAATGGGGGTATTCCTGAATTGTGGTTGAAAAACACGTTCACAGGAAGCGTAAAAATTATTGCAATCTACAAGAGCAAACATATTTAAAGAGACGATTAAAAAATTTTAATTTTACCGAGTAATTGTACTTTAAAATTTAAGATGCACACTGGTCTTAAAGTTCCTCCCAGGAGCGCTTATTCCTGAGGCAAATTCTTTGTAATGAATATCAAAAATATTATCCAATCCCAATTGTAATTTTAGCGTTTTGTTTACTTGGAAGCCAAATGATGCATTAAGGATATTCCATGATGGTGTTCCGATGTAGTATTCATCATCAGTAACAGTCGTATCAGGGTCAATAAGAGGGCTTTGACTTAGGTTGTCCTCTCCTCTAGGGCTATACTCCTCTGCGTTCTTTTTTGCAGTATACCTCCAATTTAATCCTGTATTAATTTTATTTTTTTGATATGTAACACCAATGCTACTAAATAAGGGTGATATAGACGGTAAATAGCTGTCTGTATCGTTTGTTTTCCCTTTAGTGTAAGTAATGTTTCCTTTTAGGTTAATATTTTTTATAGGAGAAAAAGAAGCGTCTAAAGTTCCTCCAAAAATATAAGCAGTACCTCCATTTACATTTGCAATAGTAGTCACTTCTTCTCCGTCGTACATAACAGTGTTAACATCTGTAGTTGAGTTGTCGTTTTCTACAACAAAATTTGTTCTGGAAATATACTTGTTTAATAATGTGTAAAAGCCATTGATAGAAACTTGATTGCGCTTGTTTTTAAAGAATTTCGTAACCCCTAACTCGCCATTATAGGCGTATTCTGGTTTTAGGTTTATATTAGGGACAGTAAGTAGCCCATTTTTTTCACGAATTTTACCCACATCATCAATATTCGGTGATCTAAATCCAGAAGAAATGACAGCATTGAAACGGGTTAAACTTGTAGGCCTGAATGTTAACCCGATGTTTGCGGTAAATGAGGAGTTGTCAAGTGCTAGTTTTGTTTCTGGTAATATTACATAGGTTTGATCAATAAATGTTGCTTTTAGCTTAGTGTAAGTGTATCGTCCACCAGTATTCAAAGTCATTTTAGTATTAACGTCTTGTCTGTAGTTTAAGTATCCAGCAATAGTAGTGTAAGTACTTCCTCCGTCTGGGTATCTTGATTGAACTATGGTGTTTCCATTAACTCCAGTAATTTGATTTCCACTTGCTAGTAATAATTCACCATAAGCCTTTGATATCACATCATTATGTGTAAACTCCGCCCCATAGGATAGGTCTCTGTTTTTAGATAAAGAAACTTTAAAATCAGTGTTTAAACTAAATACATCAATGTTTTCTTCTTGATGTGTGCGTTCCAGTTTTCCATATTTTCTTTTAATACGTGATTCTTTTACATTTTGGTAAGCAGTAGTAATAGTTCCTGAATTTAACCATTTGTAATTAGGATTAAATTGATATTGTGGAGAGAAGAAGATTCTTTTTTGCGGTCCATAGTACCATTCAGCAAACTTTAAAGTACCATTTTTTAATTCAGTAAGTTTGTCAAAACGAGGGATTTTTGTAGATTCTGATAATTGGAAATTTAGAATGATATTACTACTCTCGGTAGTTTTTATGTTAAGTTTTTGAAGTATATCAAACTGATTATAACCACTGTTTTTTTGAATATGTGGTTTGTGGTTTGTTACAGGAGTGTCGTTTAAAATAATATCACTGTTGTCAGAGTAGAAAGGAACTAATCCCCATTGTTCATACCCATGATTACGATTTTTGCCCATTCTAAGATCTCCAAAATTAGCGATTGAAAAAGAGGTATACGATGCCCAGTTTTTAAAACTAAATTCTCCTCCAAAACTTTGAGTAAATTCATTGTTTGCAGATGAATAACGGGTATTAGAGTTTCCTGAGAATATACTATTGTTATTTATTTTAGGTGTTCTGGTGTAAAAATGAACAATGCCCCCTAATGCATCACTACCATAAATAACCGAAGAAGGGCCAAAAATAACCTCTGTTCTATCTAATGATTGTGGATCAACTGTTATAGCGCTTTGTAAATGACCAGAACGATAAATTGCATTATTCATCCTAACATTATCCATTACTAATAATACTCTATTTGCCTCAAAACCTCTTATTACTGGGCTACCACCACCTCCTTGAGATTTCTGAACTCTTAACCCTGGGGTAGCAGCTAGTAAATCGGCTGTAGTTTGTGGAGCTAGTAATTGGATGTCTTTTTTTGTTAAAATTTCTATTTTTTCTGCAACTCTTGATTTTTTAACTTTTGACTTTGATACAGATAATGTTACTTCAGATAATTCATCAGAATCATTTTCAAGAAATACAATCGCTTTAACTTTTGATTTTATTATTGAAAAATCTTTATAGCTAATATGTGAGAAAAATATAATCTCTTGATTATTAAAATTATTAATTATAGCTTTTCCGTTAATATCAGATACGGTACTTTTAGAGGTGTCTTTATTGTAAATAGCTACATTAAGAATTGGTTCACCGGTATTGATGTCTTTAAAAATGATTTCTTGAGCATAACTGAAGTTAATGAAAAAGAGTAATATATAGGGAAGTAAATTTTTCATTTTAGTTGAAAATATCATGTAATATTTTTAAAGACCTTGGCTTTTTAAAAAAGCCCAAATGTACGCTAAAATAGTGTAAGATTTCGCTTAAAATATCTTGTCGTATTTGTCCGTTAATTTTAATAGTATTCAATGCATCAAAGTTTATGCCTAACAAGGTTTTTAAAGTGGTGTATTTTTGATTATTCTTTTCGTAACGAAAAAAAATCAAGTGAAGGTTGTCTATACTTGGGTATATGCCTAAATATTGTGATAGTTTTAATAAAAACAGCAAATGAAAATTAGGGTTAAAAGGATGTAAATCATACCACAGTAGGCTCGTTTCAATATAATGGTATAGTTCAATATTTTTTTCTTCTTCTTTTAGTACGTTTTGCAATACTTCTGCTAAAAACATAGATACAGTACTTTTATAAATATCTGTATGCAAGCTACTGTATGTATGTTGTAGTTTTACATCATTTATTTTGTGTAATGACTGGTTAGGTTTGTAATTGGTATGAATTTCCAATTGTGTAAGTAATTGAAAATATGCAGGATTTAATTTTCTTTTTTTAGTTTTGAAAATGTGGTGTAAAATATAAGATTGTAATCCTAATTCTTCAGTGTAGCATGAAACAATTAAAGAACTTTCCTTATATTTTAATGCTGATAATACAATAGCTTTTGTGGAAAGTAACATTACCTTATGATCATCACTTTTTCAACTGTTGTTTCTTCGCTATCTTTTGTGGTAACCATTATTATATACACCCCAGAAGCTACTTTATATTTTCCAAAAGCAGTTTGATCCCATTCATAAGTACCACCACTAACAGTATTTTCGTCAACTAAATTTCCTGAGATGTCAGTTATTTTTATATTGGCATCATCTACGAGTCCTTTAATAATAATATTTCCGTTGTAATTTGGTCTTACAGGGTTTGGTTGTATGAATACATTTTTTAAATCAGTTGCGCTATTAGTAGCATTTCCATTAAAGGAAACTATTCCTTTTTCTGTAGCAAAATATATTTTTCCAGTAGAATGATCAATAGACATATCAGTTATTCCATTTGAAGGTAATGGAGAGTTGTCTTTTGTGAAATGATGTATTGTTTCCTGTCCATTTGAAGAGAAGTAAAATACCCCAGCATCAAGTGTAGCAATCCATTTGTTGTTTGCTCCGTCTACTTTTATATCTGTAATAGATTGTCCAAATAATAGTTCTTTAGGGATTCCTTGATCTAGTATGATAATTGATTCTGCTTGTGGATTAGCTGTTGAGAAAAATCCTGAAGTATTATATAACACTCTTAACCCTTGGGTTGTGCCAATCCATAAGTTGTTATCTGTATCTATGGCAATTGTTTTCACGGTGTTTGAAGGTAGGTTTCCACTTGTTTCAGATATTTTTTTAGCAATTGGCGAACCGTTGTTTTCTGTGACTCCTATAACTCCATTCCTACGGGAAGCAATCCATTTGGTGTTGTTTTGGCCTATTTCAATATCTCCAAAACTATTTTCATCTGAAGCTGGGTTCGCAATAACGCTGTTTAGGCTAAAGCTTTGTACTCCTCCATTTTGTGGGTCGTATACTTTTAAGGCGTCATCAACTCTAACGGTAGTAAACCATAATTTTCCATTTGCATCAAAAGTTGATTTCCCTGATAAAATCCAATTATTCCAAAGTTCTAAGCTGGTATTTGTTTCGTTGTAGAGAGTCGTTGGGATGTCGTTATTTACTTCAATAAACCCATGCCAAAAAGAGGTTATGAATACTTGGTTAGGGTCAAAAGGGTTTACAGAAACGTTTATTAGGTTCCCAGCCCCTAACACACTGTCGTATGGGGTATTATTCCAAACGTTGTTTTTTAAATGACTAAACCCTTTTTTTGTTATTGGACTTGGGTTTCCTGATACTGAATGAGCGCCATAAACAATCCAAACTTCATTATTTACGGCTGTAATTGTAAAAGCATTATTTTCTGTAGGTCCATTAGGTTTAATTTGATTGTTTAATTCTCCATTGGATAAATTAAACTGTAAAATCCCATCATTTTGAGTTCCGATGGAAACGGTATTGTTAAGCAATGTTGTCACGGTGAAGTTTGAACCGTATTCTGGTTGATTATTAATCGTTAAAATATTAGAGAAAGGAGCTTCATAGATGATGCTTTTATTTGCGGTTGTTATGAGTATTTTGTTTTCACTAACTCTAAAATCTAAAACAGATTCAGAAACAGTAGATATGTTATTAAAATTTACACCATCATATTCATAAATATCAAGATTATTTATAGCATAAATTGAATTATCGAAAGTAACAATATTTTTCCAGTTAGGGCTAGTATTAGATATTGTTTGCCATAATGAGAAATCAATAATATTAGGATCTGCATGTAGTGCGCGTTTGATTCCTTCAACGGTAACAGCGTAAATGTAATCCTCTTTTACTGTAGTTTGTTTTACTGAAATTTGCGCACCTGTATTGCCTATAAAGTAGCTGTCTTCAAATTCTAAATTTTCTAAACTATATGTACTTATTCCAAAATCACAGGATATATATATTAGACCGTTGAACTCGTATATATGATTTATTCTTTTAGTATTAGGGGCAATGCTGGGTTTATTTAATATGTCAACTACAGTGATTACATCATTTGGGGTAACGACTTCAACTAAGCCATTTTCATACCCAATAACGGAAGTGTCGTATATTTCACTATGGTAGTAATACGATATTATTTCTCCAGTTAATCCGTGTATTGTTGAGGTGTTGCTGTTTTCTTGTGTGTTTGAATTGTATTTAAAAATAGCATTTTCAGCAGAAGCAAGTACTTCATTTTGATTGTGCGCAATGCCAGTAATGTTTAAGTATGAGTAATGTCCTTCCCATTGTCCTGAATAATCTTGTGCAAAAATAGAAGTACTTATAAGTAGTGGTAATATAAATATCTTAATGTTCATTAGGCGAAATTTATTGACAAAAAATAATTCAAAGATATTCATTTTAACGTGAAGTAGTTAAAAATAGTACTTGATGTTCATAAAAAAAGCCCTCAAAGAGGGCTTTTTAAATATATACTTATAAATTTTTAAACAATACCTTGTGCTAACATTGCATCCGCAACTTTAACAAAACCAGCTACATTAGCGCCTTTTACATAATCAATATACCCATCTTTTTGAGTCCCGTATTGTACACAAGATTCGTGAATATCTTTCATGATGTTTTTTAATTTTTCGTCAACTTCCTCTCTAGTCCAATTAAAACGTAAAGAGTTTTGGGACATTTCTAGTCCAGAAGTAGCTACACCACCAGCATTACTTGCTTTTCCTGGAGCAAATAATATTTTTGCTTTTTGTAGTACTTCAATGGCTTCAGGAGTAGTAGGCATGTTAGCTCCTTCGGCAACACAAATACAACCATTAGCAGCTAAAGTTTTAGCTTCAGCTTCATTTAATTCGTTTTGAGTTGCACATGGTAAGGCAACATCACATTTTACTGACCACGGACGTTCTCCTTTGAAGAATTGAGCAGAAGGGTATTTTTCAGCATATTCGCTAATTCTTCCACGCTTTACGTTTTTTAATTCCATAACAAATGCTAATTTATCAGCGTCAATTCCATCAGCATCATAAATGTATCCTGAAGAATCAGATAAAGTAACAACTTTTCCTCCTAATTCAGTAACTTTTTCAGTAGCATATTGAGCAACATTTCCAGCACCTGAAATTGTTACAGTTTTTCCTTCAAATGAATCATTTCTTGTAGCTAACATACTTTGTGCGAAATATACGTCACCATAACCTGTAGCTTCTGGACGAATTAATGAACCTCCGAAAGACATTCCTTTACCTGTTAAAACACCGGTAAATTCATTGCGTAGTCTCTTGTATTGTCCAAACATGTATCCTATTTCTCTTCCTCCAACACCAATATCTCCAGCAGGAACATCTGTGTTAGGTCCGATATGTCTTGATAGTTCTGTCATAAAACTTTGGCAAAAACGCATCACCTCAGCATCTGATTTTCCTTTAGGGTCAAAGTCAGCTCCTCCTTTTCCCCCACCCATAGGTAAAGTGGTCAAACTGTTTTTGAAAACCTGTTCAAAAGCTAAGAATTTTAAAATACTTAAGTTTACAGATGGATGAAAACGCAACCCTCCTTTGTAAGGTCCTATTGCTGAATTCATTTCAATTCTATATCCTTTGTTGATTTGTACTTCACCGTTGTCATCAGTCCAAGGTACACGGAATAACAAGACTCTTTCAGGTTCTGTCATTCGTTCAAGTAATTTTGCTTGATTATATTGAGGGTTTTTTTCAATAAAAGGAATTACTGTTTCTGCAACTTCAGTTACAGCTTGTAAAAATTCTGGTTCGTTAGGGTTTCTTTTCTCAACAATGTTGATAAAGTTTTTAATACTATCTTTCATTATAATATAATTAATTCTTAATGTAAAAAGATTTAAAAGTGCGGCAAATATACAGATATTCATATTAAGAAGGGCGTAATTAGGTAATATTTAGTGGTTTTTTTAAACATAGTAGAATTTAATTTTTTAGTTTATCCAGTTTTTATATATTTGTTTCTTAATGCAATAAGCTATACGGTATGATTAGAAAGAATCTTTTGTTGTTAATGTTGATTGGTTTTTCAGCTCAAACACTGAGAGCTCAATTAGGGTTTTCACACGAAATAGGAGCTATTACAGGGCCTGTTGCTTTTCAGTCTGACTATGGGGTTAGAAAAGATTTTGACACAAATAAGGGAAATACTGGATTTGGTGTAGGAATTGTACATTATATTAATTTTGCATACAGAGCTGATTGTAACTGTTATACAAATGATTCGTTTTTTAATGATCACTTTAAATTAAGAAATGAACTTTCATATAATAAAACGAAGCTTGATCATTTTGGAGATTGGGTTGTGCCTTCAAAAACTTCTTCAGTAGCTAATAGGTTAAGAGCTAGTCATGGAGAGGCAAATGTTTTTGATTTAGGTTCTCAATTAGAGTATTTTCCATATAGTATTCGTGATTTTGCAGCAGGAGGGTACACATTTGCACCATTTATTAGTTTAGGAGCACACTATAATAGTTTTTCTCCTAAGTCAACCTCAGAAAGTACACTTGAAAATGAATTATCAGCTTCTGATTATGCTGAGACAGTAGCTTTAGGACTTAATGATCCTGATTACGCAATATTTAACCCCGATTCTTCTACTAGTGAAGGGTTTTCTTCTTGGTCTTTAGTTTGGAGTATTGGTACACGTTATAAATTAACGCCACTTTCTGATCTAATGATAGATTTAAGATGGCAATATTATTTTACAGATTTTGCTGATGGTTTAGATCATAATGCACCATCTGATAAATTTAATGACTGGAATGTTTGGTTTAATTTTGGATATGTATACTACTTAGATTAGCAGAATGACATAAAATATAATAAAAAAAGGCTCGAAATTAATCGAGCCTTTTTTTATTACTGGTATTTTACTTTCCGTAAAACCCGTAAAACTTCTTTGTATTCTTGGTACAATTCATCTGAATGTTTTTTAAAATACCACTTGATGCTATTCAACTTCTGTTTTGAATCCTTAAAACCATTTAGCTTTAAGATTAAATAAGATGCAGGGAGGTTTAGGATAGCTGTCTTTTCCTGTTTGTTTAAAAGAGTGTTTTTGTTTATTTTTTCTATTAAAACACTATTGGAATTATAAATATGAAACAGGGTTTTTTTGTCATATAAAGGAGGGTTAAAAATAAGCTCTGAGGCTATTTTATAGTTGCCGTTATCTGAGAAATGTATGATTTTTTTTTCAAGAGGGAAACGTTTTAAATCATCATGTATTCCTAATGTAATGTATTCAGTAATGATGAAGGAATTTTCATTATAGTGTATGTTCACTTCATCTAAAGCAGAATAAAATAGTTTAACTTGTTCAGTGATCATTTCTATAGAAACTCTTGAATAGTAAGTAGAGTTTTTAATTTCTTTTTTGATGCCCGACCAGCAGAGTACAAATTGTTCTTTAAATACAATGTATTCCGAAATTCTGTTTTCGTTTCTTTTCATAAAGTCAGCAACAGCATCTAGAGTGTGTTTGATGTTGTTTTTTGCGCTTTTCTCAATGTCAGTAACTGTTTTTGAATTGATGTCTTTTAAGCTGAAATTAGTTATCATTAATGCGGAATTGCTTCCAATTCTTTTATAACTGAAGTTTTTATAATATTTATAAATAGTTTTTTTAAAGGATGATATACTTGGAGTTTCTTTGTGTTTTATGGTTACTAATCCAATAACTTTGTTCTTGGCAAGTTTGGGGAAAGGGATATTTTCATATAAAATAGAAGGAGGATTATGTAAATAAGCATTTATTAGATTTTGAATTTTGCTGTCGTCAAAAAAATCAACACCAGTTAGTCTATTGTTTTCATCTTCAACACCAACAACAATATATGAGTTATTATATGGGTTTGCATTTGTTAAGGCGCAAATGTGTTTTAGAAACTTACCTTTTCCTTCTTTAGAGTGTAAGTTTAATTGACGTTTTTTGTCATAGAAGCTATTTTCATCATTGTAAGTTAGGAGCCGTTTTATGAGTAATCGCTTGTTAATCATTTTTTATAAAAGTCAATTGGAGTACCTTAGCAGGTTAAAAATGCTAAATTTTCTTAAAGTTATCTATTTTTAACCAATTTTTAACAAAGAAATTGAAGTAAAATATCCAATTTGCAGCATTCAATTATGAATAGTATTTTCACGGTATTAAATTTTTAAATAAATGGAAGGACAAACAGCAACTATCGATATCAAATCGATAAATGAAAAAATAGAAAAAGAGAGTGCATTTGTAGATTTACTTGTTATGGAGATAGGTAAAGTTATTGTAGGGCAAAAGTACATGGTTGAGCGTTTGTTAATTGGCCTTTTAGGACAGGGACACATTTTACTTGAAGGAGTTCCAGGTTTGGCAAAAACACTAGCAATAAATACGCTTTCAAAAGCAGTAAATGGAAGTTTTAGTAGGATTCAATTTACGCCAGATTTATTGCCGGCTGACGTTGTTGGAACAATGATTTATAATATTAAAGAAAATGATTTTACGATAAAAAAAGGCCCTGTTTTTGCAAATTTCGTATTGGCAGATGAAATTAATAGAGCACCAGCAAAAGTACAATCAGCTTTATTAGAAGCAATGCAAGAAAAGCAGGTTACAATTGGCGATACCACTTTTGGTTTGGATAAACCTTTTTTAGTAATGGCAACACAAAACCCAGTAGAGCAAGAGGGGACGTATCCACTACCAGAAGCACAAATGGATCGATTTATGTTAAAAGTTGTTATTGATTATCCAAAACTTGAAGATGAGCAACAAATAATGCGTGCAAACCTCAAAGGGAGTTTTGATCAGATAAGTGAGGTTGTTTCGATAGATCAAATTAAAAGAGCCCAAGAAGCAGTTCGTGAAGTGTATATGGATGAGAAGATTGAAAAGTATATTTTAGATATTATTTTCGCTACTCGTTATCCTGAAAAATATGGTTTAGCAGATCTAAAACCATTAATGAGTTTTGGAGCATCTCCTCGTGGAAGTATTAATTTAGCTATGGCAGCAAAATGTTATGCATTTATTAAACGTAGAGGGTATGTAGTTCCAGAAGATGTTCGTGCAGTGGTAACTGATGTATTGCGTCATAGGATAGGGATTACTTATGAAGCTGAAGCTGAGAATATTACTTCTGAACAAATTATTACTAAAATTGTGAATCAAATAGAAGTGCCATAAGTCTATTTTGATTCTCAATAGTGCTATATAGGGGTTGTACAAATAAATAGAATTAAAAATCTTTCTTTAATGAGGATTCAAAAAGATTAATGGAAACAAAAGAGTTACTTAAAAAAGTCCGTAAGATTGAGATTAAAACTCGACGATTAAGCGATCATGTTTTTGGAGGAGAATACCATTCGACTTTCAAAGGACGCGGTATGACTTTTTCTGAGGTGCGTCAATATCAATACGGTGATGATGTTCGTGCAATTGATTGGAATGTAACGGCACGTTGCAATGAACCTTATATTAAAGTTTTTGAGGAGGAAAGAGAGTTAACAATGATGTTAATGGTGGATGTTTCAGGATCTAAATTTTTTGGAACTCAAAATCAATTTAAAGATGAAATGGCTACAGAAATATCAGCAACATTGGCCTTTTCTGCAATGCAAAACAATGACAAAATAGGGTTAATATTGTTTTCTGATGAAATAGAATTATTTATTCCTCCAAAAAAGGGACGTTCACATGTATTGCGTATTATCAGAGAATTGATAGAGTTTAAGCCTAAAAGTAAAAAAACAGATATTGCAGCTGCATTTAAGTTTTTGTCAAGTGTAATGAAAAAGAAAGCTATTGTTTTTGTGTTGTCTGATTTTGTGGCTGAAGATTATGATCAGACACTTAAAATAGTTGGTAGAAAACATGATATTACAGGTATTAGGATTTATGATCGGCAAGAAGAGACAATTCCTAATTTAGGATTGGTTCAGATGAAAGATGAAGAAACTGGTCATGTACAAGTGATTAATACTACATCTAGAAAGGTAAGAGCTAATTATGCTGATTTCTACAAAGAGAAAGCGATTTATTTTAAAGAATCATTTAAAAAAAGTGGTTCAGGAGCTTTGTCTGCACGTGTAGACGAAGATTATGCAAAAAAATTATTGGGTTATTTTAAAAATAGAGGATAGAAAGAATTAGGATTAATGAATAATAGAATTATAATAAAAGAAAGGAGAGAAGAGAAAAGAGGAAAAAGACAGCAGTTTTTTATTCTTTGTTCTCTGTTCTTTATTCTATTTACAAGTATTTCCTCCGCTCAACAAATAACAGCGGTCATAGATACGACTTCAATTCAAATTGGAGAAGAGTTAAAGTTTACGCTTTCAGCAGAAGTAGATACCATTGATTTAGTGGTTTTTCCTGAAGCTAAAGCACTTGGGTTGTTAGAAGTGATAGCATCTTATAAAATAGATACACTTAAAAATAAATCGAAATATATCCTGAGTAAAGAATATGGTTTAACACAATTTGATTCTGGTCATTATACCATTCCTCAGCAAAAGATAATCATTAACAGTAAACCATTTATTACGGATTCGTTGTTGGTAGAAGTAAAAGATGTAGTTGTCGATACGACCAAACAAAAACTGTTTGATATTAAGCCAGTGATAGAGGTTGAAAAACCATCTGAAGGGTTTCCAATGTGGGTTTTATATGGAATACTTGGATTGTTATTGTTAGGAGGAATCTTGTACTTTCTGTTCTTTAGAAAGACAAAAGCAGAAATAGAAGCAGAAAACAAATTAGCTCCTTTTGAGGAAGCTATACAGCATTTAGCGCATTTGGATAGTGAAGGGTTATTAGAAGCTAATGAATACAAAAAATACTATTCTGAATTGACGGATGTATTGAAGAAATATCTTGATGAAAAGGTGTACGACAATGCATTAGAAAGTACTTCTGATGAATTAATTGAACAGTTAGAATTGTTAAGGGATTCTGGAAAATTACCAATTTCTAAAGAAGCAATAACAGAGCTTAATAGTGTGTTAAAAACTTCTGATTTAGTTAAATTTGCTAAGTCTCAACCAGATGAGGGAACTGCAATAGTAGATAGGAATACAATTGAAAAAATGATTCATGAAACAAAACAAGCGATTCCAGAACCAACAGAGGAAGAGTTGTTGTTAAATGAGCAGTATAGAATAGCGCAAGAACGCAAGAGAAAACGTAAAAAGATTATTTATGCTTCTATTACTGGAGTAGGATTAATAATACTTACAATGATAGGGTTAGGTGTTAAGTATGGATTTTCCGAATTGAAAGATGAAGTTTTTGGGCATCCGACAAAAGAGTTGTTAGAAGGAAAGTGGATTAGAAGTGCTTATGGTGATCCTGCAATAGTAGTGACTACTCCAAAAGTATTGAAACGTGTTTCTAATGAGCAATTAGAAACGATGAATGTTCAGAGTTTTGCGTATGGAAACATGACAAGTAATTTTGCATTAATCTTGAATACTACACAAATTCCGGAAACAGCTCAAGCTTCTTTAGAAGAAATGGGTAGTGGTTCCGAAGAGGAAGAATCTGAAGGTCAAAAAATAGACTTAGAACAAGTAAATGAAATGACTTTACAGCAATTAACACAACAGGGAGCAACGGATTTAATTGTAAAGCAGGAAGAGTATTCAGGAAACGGATTGAGTGGAATGAAAGCATTTGGTTCTCTAAATGTTAAAAACCCAGTGACAAGTAACATGCAATCTACTAATTATGAAATTATAACTTTTCAGCAAGAAAGTGCATTACAGCAAATAATAGTGTTTTATCAAGAAGGTGATAGCTATGCTACAGAGATTGTAAAGAAAGTAATGGATTCAGCTGAACTTAAAAAAACTGAAGAATAATGTTTTGGAACTATGAGTATGTAAATCCGGAGTTCTTTTGGTTATTTGTTCTTTTACCATTGGCAATAATATGGTACACCTTTAAGCGGAAAAAGCAAGTAGCAACTTTACAAATGAGTAGTTTGAAAGGATTTCAGGACAAGTCGTTACTACCAAAGTTAAAGTCATTGTTGTTGCCGTTAAGGTTGTTAGCAATGGCAGCGATAATTGTAGCGCTGGCAAGACCACGAACGGTTGATGTTTCTTCAAGGACAAAAACGAATAAAGGAATTGATATTGTTATGGCAATTGATATTTCAGCAAGTATGTTGGCTAAAGATTTAAAGCCAAATAGGCTAGAAGCCTTAAAAAAAGTAGCGGCTAAGTTTATTAAAGGGCGTCCGAGTGATAGGATAGGTTTGGTATTGTATGCGGGAGAGAGTTATACCAAAACCCCAATTACTAGCGACAAGAGTATTGTATTAGGTTCTTTAAATGAGGTAAAGTATGATAGTAGGGTTTCTGGCGGTACAGCTATTGGTATGGGGTTAGCTACTTCTGTTAATAGATTAAAAGATAGTAAAGCAAAAAGTAAAGTAATTATTTTATTAACTGATGGGGTGAATAACTCTGGGACAATAGATCCTAAAATAGCAAGTGAATTAGCATTAAATTTCGGTATTAAAGTGTATACTATAGGGTTAGGGACTAATGGTACAGCATTATCTCCAGTAACGATAAGGAGAAATGGTAGTTTTGTGTATGATAGAGTAAAGGTTGAAATTGATGAAAAGTTATTGAAAGAGATTGCTAAGGTAACAAGTGGAAAATATTTTAGGGCTACCAATAATAAGAAGTTGCAGGAAATATATGCAGAAATCAATAAGTTGGAGAAAACAGAAGTAGAAGAGTTTAAGTTTTATAATTACGATGAAAAATTCCGAATTTTCGCTTTGTTTGGGTTAGGGTTATTTCTGTTTGAGCTATTGTTACGATTTACCGTATTTAGAAGTTTTATTTAAAAGTTGAAAAAAGGAGTTATCATACAAGCGAGTGCAAGAAGTAATGGGAATACTTCAAAAATAGTGCGTGTTATAAAATGGAAAACTCAATTTGATGTGATTGATTTAAATCAAAAAAAAATAAATCATTTTGATTATGAGTTTAAAAACAAGAATGATGATTTTAATTTGTTATTTAAAGAAATAGTTGAAAATTATGAAGTAATTCTGTTTGCTACGCCTATTTATTGGTATACGATGAGTGGAGTGTTAAAGGTTTTTTTAGATAGAATTTCAGATTTTTTATTTGATGAAAAAGAGTTTGGAAGATTGTTAAGAGGGAAACAAATGGGAATTATAAGTTGCGGAGCTGATTCAGAAACTTTTGAAGGTTTTGAAATGCCTTTTGTGCAAAGCGCAAACTATTTGGGGATGGATTATTTAGGACACTTACATACATGGATAGAGAATGATGATGTGTCTGAAAATGTAAATAATTTTATTAACACATATATCACCAATAAAATTTTGATAAAAGAATAAGAAATGATTCTCTTTTCGATAAAGAGAAGGTTTGGATAAAGGGAGATGTTTTTTTTAAACGAATGTTACTCTTTAAAAAATATAAACGATAAAAAGCTACCCGTCTCACGGGCATTAAAAATGTTTGAGTTAGAAGAGAAAATATATTTTTATGTATTATTTGCAATACCAGTATTGGTAACTGCATTTCTGATGTTTTCTATTTGGAGAAAAAACAAGCAAAAGCAATTTGCAAATCATAGGTTGTTGCAGCGATTAACACCTGAAAAGTCAGTGTTTAAGTTAGTTTTTAAAGTGATATTATGGTCTTTGGCAATAGCTTGTTTTTCAATAGGATTGGTGAATCCTAAGTTCGGAACGAAATTAGAAACGGTGAAACGTGAAGGAGTAGATATTGTATTTGCTGTGGATGTTTCTAAAAGTATGTTGGCTGAAGATATTGCGCCAAATAGGATTGAAAAATCAAAACAGCTAGTGACACAAATTGTCAATAATTTAGCAAGTGATAGAATTGGAATTATTGCATATGCAGGGCAGGCATATCCGCAATTGCCAATTACTACAGATTATGCTGCTGCTAAAATGTTTTTACAGAATATGAATACGAGTATGCTGTCTTCTCAAGGGACAGCAATATCTGATGCTATTGAAATGGCAACCACTTATTTTAATGACGAGGAGCAAACAAATAGAATATTAGTAATCATTTCTGATGGAGAAGACCATAGTGATAATGCAATTGCTGCAGCAAGTTTGGCAGCTGAAAAAGGAATTAAAATATTTACTATAGGAGTTGGAAAGTTAGAAGGTGGTCCAATACCAATTAAACGTAATGGAATAATTGAGAGTTATAAGAAAGATAAACATGGAGAAACAGTAATTACTAAGTTAAATGAAACTATTTTGAGTGAAATAGCTATTAATACAAACGGATTTTATTTAAATGGATCGAATACACAACAAGTCGTAGACGAGGTTAAAAAAAGTTTATTGGCTATGGATAAAAAGGAGTTTGAAACGAAACAATACACTGATTTTGATCATCAGTTTCAATGGTTTTTAGGTTTTGGATTGTCCTTTTTATTTATTGATATATTGGTGTCGGAAAAGAAAACAAAATGGATTAAGCAATTGAATCTTTTTAACGAAAAATAGAAAATGAAAAATTTATTTTACATATTCATATTGATGAGTTGTTCAGTCTTTTCACAAGAAAAGCTGAAGCCTCAAGATGAAAAATATATTTATCAAGGAAATCAGGAGTTGCAAGAAAATAACTTTGTAAATGCTGAAGCGGAGTACCGAAATGCTATTTCTGAAAACCCTACTAACTCAGTTTCTAAATATAATTTAGGAAATGCATACTTTAAAAACAAGAAAACTAATGAAGCCTTAGCTCGTTATCAGCAAGCTCAAAAAGTAGCGGAAACGAAATTAGGAAAACATAAAGCATTCCATAACATGGGAAACAGTTTTATGCAGCAGAAAAAATATGATAATGCAATAGAAGCATATAAAAATGCTTTGCGTAACAACCCTAAAGATAATGAGTCTCGTTATAATTTAGCATTCGCTAAAAAAAAGAAAGAAGAGAAGGATAAAGAAGACGAAAAAAACAAGGACAAAAACAAGGACAAAAACAAGGACAAAAACAAAGATAAGAAGGACGACAAGAATAAAAACGATAAAGACTCTGATAAAAAAGACGACAAAGGAAAAGA
>Ga0105354_1000532_pt1 | contig 23556 bp, 16 predicted proteins | sample GOMGulsemesocosm_FD_83658 | JGI IMG/M metagenome (GOLD analysis project Ga0105354, IMG submission 83658) | Methane-oxidizing microbial communities from mesocosms in the Gulf of Mexico - GOM9B Gulf of Mexico | ecosystem: Environmental > Aquatic > Marine > Cold seeps | place: USA: Gulf of America...
CGTCCATTCAACCTCACCATATTCTTTACCATGGTGAATCTTACCCGAACCATAAGTGTTATAGCCGTTATTTTTCAATAATGTAGGTAAGCTGGTGTATTTTTGTTTAAGCTGTTTATGAAGGTCATGTTCATAAAACGGATATAAGCCCGAATTATATGGCTCAACACCATACAACAAAGCATTTCTGCTTGGTGAGCAGCCAGGAGCAACACTATGGGCGTTCATAAATGCTACGCCTTCATTTGCTAACGCATCCATATTAGGAGTCATCGTTTGAGGATGCCCGCCCATATAACCGACCCAATCGTTCATATCGTCTATGGCGATAAAGACAATATTAGGCTTAGCTTTGTCATCGGCTTCATTTGTTTTTTCTTGTGATAGAACATGTGGACTTACGCTCAAAAAGCATAAAGAGGCAAATAACGAGATAAGTTTTTTTATATTATTCATATTAATTCTTATATTTCATTCAATTGAGTGTTGTATTTATCTGTGGATTTTCCCACACATATCTATCTTCATTGAGTTGGAAGCGTTCTTGATTAACACCACAAAAATCATGCCTCCTATAGACAATGCATCATCACAAATAGCTACAGGTTGCTCGAACCAAATGTCTAAATATGATTTATGATCATCTGCTCATTAGCTTGAACATAAATCAATGAGACAAATACAGCCAAGGCAAAATTTTAATACATTCAAATAAGTCTAAAGTTGTATTCACTCAATATATTAATGTTTTTCACAAATAAAAACAATCAAATTAATGGAAACGTTACCCCTAATTTATATTTGAAAAGTAACAGGCACTCAAGTTAATTATATTGAATAAAAACAATATGATAATACAGACAAAAGCAATACCCTAACAAAGTAACATTACGTAACTGAAGCATAAACATCAAATAACTGGTAACGATCTCACAGAGTTAACTTAACCAAAACAAGATAATTACCTTAGATTCATCTTCAATAAGAATAACCGAGATTTCAAAAACACAAAGAGCTAGTGCCTTAGCTACATATTCAAACCACATTTCACTTTAGCTCTATTAGCGTTAATGGTTGATCTTCATCTTTCCCGACTAATCCCTCTTCTGGTTAATTGACAACGGTATGAATATCAGTAGGATAAGTAAGAATCAGCGGGTTATGGAATTCCGCTTATAGCGATAAGCAGTTGGTGACTACGTTCGTATTTCAACATTATAGCCAAGAAGTTTTAGCCGTTTATTAGGGCGGTTACATGTCATGAGGAATATAACATGAGAATTACAGTTTCACTGATCATATTATTACTTTCAGCCCCAGTATTGAGCTGCGATCTAATCCAAGGAAAATTCAATAGCGTAAGCGAAAACCATTGGAATTTCGAATTAGAAGTATCGGGCAGCAATGCCACACTTATCCATAAAAACTACAATACCGGAAAAGGCAATCTTCGCGTCGATGAAACGGTAAAGTATCAAGGTAACTGCAAGAAAACTGATTCTGGCTATAAGCTAACTTTCCTAAATAAGATTATTGATGTGAAATATTTTAACAAGCTAAGTCATAAATCCTTTGGTAAAGATAGTACGTCTCCTGGTATTGTTGGCAATTTCTTCAATGACCGGAGTATTGAACTTTGGCGTAATATAAATGTGACGTATGCCGAATAGCCGAGCTTGCTACACATTTTCACTATTGAATACCTCCAAATTTTATGTAATGTAATCAAAAGACCATTCGGTGTAATTAGCGATAAACAGTCGTCAAAAAGTTGAAGAAAAAGGCTCACTTAGTGTGCTGTTCGAAAGTTAACTTTTAAGGTCAACTGTTCGCTCAAAGCGGAAGTACATGAACCTCTTACCCATCTCCATGTTATGATATTCTCGCACTTGTCAGATAGCTTCCGAAAACATAAGGCTAAAAAGGGCAGATTGGAGTGGATGGTCTTTTGAAAAAGTTGACCGAAAATAGCGACAATCCACACAACTTACTGTGTAGGATTTATCAAATTCACAGCAGAAAATCGCTTTATTGTATTGCGTGTTCTATATTTTACACAGACTTAACTAGGTAGTTTTTAACTTTGTGTGACCTGTTTTATGGAGGCTTAACTAATTCCCAATGACCTATCCTCTTCAATATTTTAAGTTTAGTTCAATTATAACGTCGATCCGTGAATCGAAGTTAAGCTCACTACACTATTCACTTGCCTTCGCTTTTTCAGTACTCTTGTTTTCATTAAACGCGTACGCTATGGAGAATGTAGTATTGCAACTCAAGTGGAAGCATCAGTTTCAATTTGCCGGTTTCTACGCTGCTATGAAGAATGGTTATTATGCGGAAGAGGGAATGAATGTTGAAATAAGAGCCGTCGATATGCAACGTAGTTCTTCAGAAGTAGTGCTCAGCGGCGACGCCCAGTATGGTATTTCGGATTCCAGTTTGGTTTTGTCAAGGCTAAAGGGTCAACCATTAGTAGTGATTGCGGCGATATTTCAACATAGTCCCTTGGTTCTTCTGTCCTTAGAGTCTTCTGGGATAATTAGCCCTCTGGAGATGAAAAACAAGAGGATAATGTATCAACGTAATATTGACGACGCTGTGCTATTAGCCATGTTTATGGAGATGGGAATAAGGGAAAAGGATTATATCCATGTGCCGCACACTTTTAGTGATAAAGCTCTAATCAATAGTAATGTAGACGCTATGTCTGCCTATATCACAGATCAGCCCCATTTCTATAAAGAACATGGGATCGCTGTCAATATCATCTCTCCGGCGAACTATGGTATCGACTTTTACGGCGATATGATCTTTGTCGAAGAACAATATTTGCAAAATCACAAGAATCAAGCCTTAGCTTTCCGTCGTGCCAGTATTAGGGGGTGGGACTATGCCATAAAACACCAAGAAGAAATGGTGGATTGGATCTTGGCGAATTTGGAAACTGATAAATCTCGAAATCACTTACTCCATGAAGCTGAAAAAACTGCACGCTTAATCCAGCCAGAACTAGTGGAGTTGGGGTACTTTAGCAATAACCGCTTTCTTCGTATTGCGGATACTTATAGAAAGATTGGTCTTGCTCCATTACACAGTGATTTATCTGGTATTAATTATCTCGATCATTACAAGGAAACCGTTAGCAATCCTCGTTGGTTGTACACGATTGGATTGATTTTTATTACCCTATTCTTACTTGCAATAGTGTTATGGATACTTAATAAGCGACTCAAGGCTGAAGTTGTCTCGCGTACTAGTGAACTTGAAGCGTCTAATCACTCTCTAGAGCAGTACCTGAGAGTAATAGACCAGTATGTTATTACCGCATCATTCAGGCAGGACGGTACATTAACAGAAGTTTCAAACGCTTTATGTGATGTATCAAAATACAAAAGAACAGATCTTATCGGTAAACCACTATCGTTTTTGCTTCATCCTGATACGCCCGCAGAACCTTACGGCACTTTATTGGAGGCTATGAAAAAATGGCATGACTGGTCTGGTGAACTACTCTATCGCGATAGTCTGGGAGACGAATGTTGGATATCCACTGAAATTGAACTACAACAGGACAAAAATGGATTAAAGACAGGGTATACAGCAATATCGGTTGATGTTACCGATAAAAAGAAAATGGAAATAATATCAATGACCGATAGCCTTACTGGGTCTGCAAATCGCCGCAAATTGGATGAAGCCCTTGTTCAATCTTTGGCCGAAGCACGACGCTACAATAAATCCCTATCAGTTGTAATGCTGGATATAGATAATTTTAAAGAGATTAACGATAATTATGGGCACGCTGTAGGTGACCGAGTTATTAAAGAAGTAGCTATTTTATTGATCTCCAATGTACGCGCTAGTGACATTCCAGGTCGCTGGGGCGGGGATGAGTTTTTTTGTATTTGTCCAGAGACAGATTTAATCGGAGCACAAGGTGTATCTGAACTTCTAAGACAAACTATCAATAGTTACCATTTCCCATACACCCCCAATAATAGTTGCTCTTTTGGAGTGGCAGAGTGGGATGGCAGTGAGTCTCTGAGTAGTTTGCTCGAACGAGTCGATAAAGCTCTCTATTCAGCAAAAGAAAAGGGTCGAAATCGAGTAGAATTAAGCCTTGCTAGTGGTCAAATGGATAAACAAAATATTGCACCGACGAAATGAATTCACAGCTGCGAGCAGCCGTACAACTATCTTCTGATTGTTTTCACTTTATTCTCTATAACTGACGTTCGAGCTTGCTTCACTAACGGTAACTGCTACTGACATTATAATTATATCTCGTTAATGTCCCAAAAACTGTTGCAAATAAGGTCATAAATTACATTAGCCAAGTTCGCAGCGCAATTAGTCCGTAACTCCACAGAAAAACAATGGATGATAGATGCAAAAGGATAACACTTAACGCGACCCAACAACCCCATTCAACACTATTGTTTTTCCAATGCTTGACCAATTTAAAACATCCTATAGCGGGGTATAGCAAACTGGTTAAAAATATAAGCAAAGAACTTAAACCGATTTGACTTAAAGCGGCTAAATCTGCAGTACTTTCAGGAATAACACATATTACACATATCAAGAAAAGCAATAAGGCCAATGCGCTATAGGTTGGCCATTTTCTAATTGTTAACCGCTTTGTAAATCGGGCGCATAAGCCAGGGCCGATGTTGCCCCCATACCGCTGCCCCCATACCGCTGCCGCTATGACCATGAAATGTTATCTGTTTATATCCACTGGTATAATTTGCCAAAGCGTACCATCAGTAATACCGGCACTGGTACCTAAATTACTCATCGGTAATTCCATTCGGTCAATGCTACTTTGTGACAATAAAGTTTGATGATCAAACTCACCTCGCTTCAATAAGAAATGTACTAGGTTTAACAACTCTTTTGCTGAACTATTAATCGAACCGGCTGGCCGGTAAGGAAGGTGCCAATAGGGTTGAGCTTGTTGTTGCATATAAGGGGTTGCCAAGGTTTCATTTTCAGGTTGGAAAAAGGTTGCGGTTGGCATATTTAACCGGTTAAACCAATGTTGCTGCACATAGGATGCAAAGGTTGTTCCTGTCACTTTTTCTACTATCCGGGCGGCAATTGCTGATCCAATATTACTATAAGAAAATCGAGATCCTGGCACCCAACGTGAAGTCCGGTTTTTCGCAAATAAACTTAACGCGGTTGCCAAGGTTAAATCTGCACTGTCTGGATAAGTCGCTTCAGCTAATTTGGTATCTTGCCACCCGGTAGTATGCTCTAACAAATGCACTAACCTGATAGGATTGTTTTTTTCCCATGGATTCTCAAAAACAATTTCAGGGGCGAGGAAGGCCAGCTTATCCTGTAAATTTAACTTGCCTTGCTCAACCAATTGCAATACCGACAAGGCAACAAACATTTTTGTTACCGAGGCTTTACGAAATAATGTCTGCTCATTCGCCTCTATATTTTTGGCAAGGTTGGCTTTACCAAAGGTTTTCAGCCAAACAGTTTCACCATTTTCAATTATGCCGATAACCATTGCTGGAGGTTAGTTTTTCTCTATAATTTTTTCAACCGCTAATTCTAACGCGATTTATTTTTTAGATTGAGTATTACTCGTTTGTTCTGCTTATATGCTACTTGCAAAAGCCAAAATTAAGATTGGAACTAGCATTAGGCTATAAAATTTGAATCGCCTTGAAACGTTAACCATCTAGGTATTACCTTTTGTTAATATAGCCATTAAAATCAATGGGGTCAGAGGGTTTGAAATAGACGTTTTGGTCTTAGTTTGGTGGCTAGAAAAGTTTCCGGTTAGAATTTCAACACAAACAATAAGCTTAACCCTGCCTCACAATCATGCAGCGACTTCCGCTAAATATTATCTACGTCGATAGGCTTACTGAGCCTTCGTTCAAAATATAAAAGCTAACGTATTCTTTCTAGTACTAAGTAAAAAAAAATACAACTAACCGTATAGCCGTTGTTGGCACTTAAGAGATGGATGAAGAACAATGAGCTTGCTGCAAAGTAAGCCCATTTTTTTATTAAGGTGACTAAAAAATCAGTTACCAACAGTTAATGCTAATAGAGCCTTCACTTTATATATTGAAACGCAACAGAGTTATAAACTTAATGAACAGCAATCCTAATAAATTCATGATTAAGCTTAATAAACATAAAAAACGATATTAACGCATTGCTGCACTAATACCGTTTTAATTTGATATGTTTAGTTTAGTTAATAATGGTTGTTAGAATTTATAACGCATACCAAGAGTATAACGAGTGCCTGTATATTGAATACGACCTAAACGTTCTTCTATATCGAGGTATTCATGTAGGTTCTCATTGGTTAAGTTAACTGCTGCCAGAGATACCTTTAAGTTGTCAGATATCTTATACGAAAAACTAGCATCTAACTGTCCGTAAGCTTTAACATGAGCTGGGATCCCTTCACCGCCGTTATAACGTGAACCATTTCTTTTTAACAAGTAGTCATCACGCCAATTGTAAGCAATTCGCCCTTGAAAGCCAGCTTTCTCATAAAAGGCAATGATGTTATAAGAGGTTTCAGAAAAACCTTCTAAACCAATACCTGGTGCTGTAATGCCATCAAGTTCAACTAACACTGCATCATCATTATTCGTATCATTTTTACTATCTAATAAAGTCAAATTGGCTTGGATGCCAAAACCACTCCAGAAACCTGGTAGATAGTCAAAATAATGTAAAGCCGCAAATTCAACACCTTTGATCATGCCACCGCTACGGTTTTCTTTTTGGGTGATCTCTTCAGTTAAGTTTGAACCATCAGCCAAAATAATGGTGCTGTCTTGTAAAGCGCCATTCACATAAATATCAGGGGTATTATCGGCAGTTTTTCTTTTTGAAATGAAAGTGTCAATATCTTTAGTAAAAAAGTTCACTGCATAAGCACTGCCATTGTCTTGATAGTACTCAAATGACAAATCAAACTGGGTAGCTTCATACGGTGTTAAAAAAGGATTGCCACCTGATGATTTAAAGTTGTCTGGCTTACTGGTTGCATAGTTTCTATCTACGCCAATATCGGTAATTGCCGGTAAAGAGATGACTTGAGCGCCAGAAACTCGTACAACAACGTTGTCATTAATATCTAGCTTGAAGTTAGCACTAGGTAATAAATTATCATAAGAATTCTTACGCATAATTTCTTCACTAGGACCATAAGTAACATCAAGTTCTTCTTTCTCAGTATCCTCATCGATGAATACATCAATTGTTAACCTGTTTTTACCATGTCCACGAGAAATGGTGTCAGTTTCAATATAACGAAGTCCAAGATTACCACTCCAACCAAAGTCGCCTATTTCACCGGCTAAATTTGCTTGTACATAGATTGATTTACGCTCTTCTTCAGTAGCAGATGAACGCGTTTCGTCAAGTACTTCATTTGGCCATGTCGACTCTTGTCTAAGTTCGGCTATTGCTGCATGATAACCAGCCAAATCGTTTAACACCATGAATTCACGAGGAAAAACACCACTTTCTCCAGATAAAAAATCAGTAACGTTATTTACGCCAAAGATGCCATCTGGTAAATCAAAAAGCGAATTACAAGTGCTAGGACCCCATTCTGCTTTCGGCGCGCCATCTTTCTTATCTCGACAAGCAGTACCTTGCTTGATGCGATAATCATCTTCTATTTTTTCGCGTTCAAAATAATTAAAACCGGTATCAATAGAAACTAATGCTCCCTTATCAATGGCATAATTTACCTCGAATTTAACTTCGGTGATCTCATCACTTAACTCTTGATGGATAACGTTATTAAAATGCGCTTTAGCATTAGCCGGATCAGTAAAGTCAATAGAAGTGTTATAAGTGATAATATTATTATCTCTCATATCAAAAACATCAGGATTACTAGCCGATGCATTACCTATATCTGCTGGGTTGGAATAGTGCGGGACTAAATCGTCCTGGCCAATGGTAGCATCAGCCGTTGAATGCGAAATATCAAAATCAAAGGTAAAATCATCCACATAAGCGGTTAAGTTATAACCAATAGCATGAGTTTCTGTTTCAGAACCTCTAATACCAAATTGACCATCAAGAGGTGCTGTAACACCTTTTTTGATTTTTCCACCGGTCTTTTCTCCGGCAATGGCGGTACCTGCGTCTGATGCGATAACATTTTGCCATCCAGCAATCTGCATTGGCACTTGCATACCTTGCTTAGTTTCTTGACGGCTGAAGTCACTGAATAAATAATCCACTCTGTGGGTGATATCGTCTGTTTGAGCAAATTCAAAGGTTAAATTTGCCCCGGTACGCTCACGTTCTTCTTCAGCTAAGGTGAATTGATAACGACCCGGATACCAAAGCTTATTATCTACTTCTTCACCATTAACCATTTTAGTCTCTGGTACAATCTCGCCACGTTCATCATGGACACCATCAATGTTGCTTACTTTCACTTGATCCCATTTCTTAGTTTCAACTAAGTCGATGCGGTTGGTACTTTTTTGATGGCTAAAACCGAATAACACGCCAAATCTATCATCTAAAAAGGTATTGCTGATAACGCCTGAAAGTTTAGGACTAGTATCTTCTGACAATTCATTATATTTCAGTTTCCCTGAAAGTACTGCTTGGAAACCTGGCTTGTCTAATGGACGAGCGGTTTTAATGTTAACATAGGCGCCAATACTACCTTCTGGCGTTTTAGCCATTGGGGTTTTACTGACTTCAGCACCAGAGATAAGTCCTGATGGCAGTAATTGAAAATCAAGAGAACGAGTAGCATCGGTAGTCGCTAACGTTCTGCCGTTTAATTGCACTAGGTTATATTTTGGACCAAATCCTCGAATAGTTAATTTAGAGCCTTCGCCATTTTCTCGTGAAATAGCAACACCTGATATTCTTTGTAGAGACTCAGCAACATTTTGATCTGGAAATTTACCTAAATCCTCAGCGGCAATACCATCTACAATATTAGCTGCCATTCTTTTATCTGCTAATGCTGCAGTCAAACTACTTCTAATGCCTGTTACTTCTATCACTTCAATCGATTTTTCTTCTTTAATTATTGCTGACTCTTCAGCGGCATTTACTTGAGCGACGTTCATCGAGCCAATGATGGCTAATACTGCAATCGCTACCTTACTCTTTTTATTACAATTCATTTAACTTCCCCTAAACGTTCATATTTTATATTTTATTAGTGGTCAAACTGCCGTGTTAAAGCACAAAATCCCCTTGACTATAGTTATGACGATTTAAGATGAATTTTCCGCCATAAAAGAATAAAAACATTAAAAACAAAGTTTGAGGCAACCAAAAAGAACTGCATCATCAACAACTTAAATAAAAAAACAAAGTTAACGTTGGTTACATTTACGAGGATTTTTTTAAGATCTAAGTTAAAAGACTCTCATAGCGAGCAATAATAGCCAAGCGATAACGAACACCAGGGTCAGCTATAGGGTTTGTAGATTTTTTTATTTTGTTTGGATTTTTTCGACGGATGTTGTCTAATTTCATGAATGATGACTTTAGCTAAAATGGCAGTTACGGGATCTTTTACACGAAAAATAAAAACGATTTTATACGCACGAGTTGCATTATATATATCTACAATGCAACTAAGGTGCAAAATAATTTGTTTATTATTCTCTTTTTTTTCCCCTTTTGGTATCCTTTTCAAACGCGTTTTATATCAAATCAATTCGTTATTATCATTTTGATGGTGATAAAACTCGTACTCACCATCAAAATATTGGATTACTCGCCAGTTTGAGTTCGAAAAGCATCATTGCCTCTTCCTCCAAGCTACAATAGCAGGGCTGAAACTGGCATTGACTGATTTGATAACGTCGTTACAAAACGTTTACCATTTGACGGTAATTTTATCGACGACAGTAAGATTAGTAACTTCTAGGCTGTTTAATCCACCATCAAAGGGAAGATTAAGCTCTATACTTGCAGGGGTTCCGCCAGCGAAGCACCAATCTCCAGATGCGGGAACTGAGTATGTCGTTACCGCGCCGCCATTGATGGCAATACCAAGGTCGCGCTGGGCAGTTGCATAATATTGTACAGTCACAACATAAGTTCCGTTTTCAGGCGCTTCTACATTGTTAAATAGCAATGAATTAGCGCTACTGTTACCAATATTTTTTACCATTTCACCTTGTGACGCATTTGGACAGGATGTAGGTTCAGCCGTACCGTTAGGCACTGCAGCTTCTGCTTCATACTCTATTTCAACATCGTCAGCTATCATTATTTTGTCGATAACAACAGAGTCAGTAAAGGTGATGCTATTGTTACCTGCATTTAAATAAACCACTACTGAGATATCGCTAGGCACAGCCCCCTCATAACACCAGATGCCCGCTCCGGTAACAGCTGCCGTCTCAACGGCTCCACCATTAACCTGATAGGAAACGTTTGAGTCTGTCTTAGAATAGGCACTTATCGTCAGGGTGTAGAAACCCGCTACATCGGCATAAATGTTGCTAAAATTCAGTATCTTTGTAGTATTTGTCGCTTTAACTGCTGTACCTGCTGTACCTGCTGAAAAGTTCGAGCAACTACTAGTTTTAACGCCCCCAAGTAAAGTGGCATCTTCAGCCTCATAAACAACAGGACCTACGCCTGCACCGTTATAGGCGCCAACATTGTCACCGGCAACACTCAAATCAACGGGATTACCAAAATAATCTTCTCTAGCATCGGCTGTTATATGAGCAAATATGCCCTAACCAGCATTAGGGAAAGGCGGTTCAACAACGGCTCTACCCTGATCCAAAGCGGCACTACTGGTTAGCAATTTATAGCCTTCAGGGCTCAGGCAGCCATTTTCTAGATATTGAGGATTACTGAACATAGCGCTTTGATCTGAGCTAGTAAAACCAGATGCGCCACTACAAAAAAGTCCTAAAGCAAAGCTTAAGGCTAAGTAAAGTTTATTCATAATTTGTCATCCTTTTTTATTATATTCACTATCGATGAACCACTATTTACAAAATAATCGAACATCTCAAATGCACGTTATGGATATTTATTTAGATCGAAACTGTATTTATAATAATATTTAGTCGTCAATTTCACTTTGCTGAAGCACAAAACATACTGAATAAACTTAAGACGATTTACGGTGGATTTTCCGCCAGCCAATAATCTAAAGATGATCATTAATGGAAGGGGGTATTGAAAGCGAGAAAGTTATAAGGGGTATAAGAGGAACAAAAAAGTTTAGTAGCGAGCGATTATCGCCAAGCGATAACGAACACCAGAGTCAGAAATATAGTTTGTTAGTTCTTGGTATTTTAGGTAACGCTCAGTCGTTGATTCATTTAAGTTAACCGCTGAAAAATTAATTTTAAGATGTTTATTGATTTTATAGTTTGCCATAAAATCTAACTGCCCTCTCGCTTTCTCTATCTCTGGGAGCAGGTATGGCGAACCAAACCCTAACACGACATTTTCTCTACGAACAAAATCATCACGCCATGCGTAAGCTAAACGTAAGTTTAAGTTGCCATCATCATAATAAGTTGAAAGATTGTAGCTGTGTTTAGACAAGCCTTTACGTTTAATTTGATCGCCTTCTTGATCAAATAACTCACTATTTTCAGTGGTATAAGTATAATTTGCACCTACGCCAGTATGCGAAAACAAACCATCAAAGTGATCAAAACTATGTTGTAAACTAAGTTCATAGCCTTTTATTTTAGTGCCCGGTAAATTCACCGGTTGAGTTGATAACCATAATAATCCACTTATCTCTATCGGTATACGTATCGGGGAGGTTCCTACTACAGAGTCTAAATCTTTATAAAAAATAGCGGCAGAAAGCATACTAATATTTGAATAATACCATTCGTATGAAAAGTCGAAATTGGTTGCTTTAATTGGCTCAAGGTTTGGGTTACCGAGTTTAGCCGTCCCTGAAACGCCTACTAACTCATTATTTAATGACAATTTAACGCCTGGCGATAACTTCGTTAAACCCGGACGAGAAATCGCTTTGTAGGCTGCGAATCGAAGAATACTTTCTTCGTTAAGTGCTAAGTTTACATTTATACTCGGTAAAAACTCTTGATAATCACCTTCAAAGCTCTCTTTAGTATAAGCAATTGGCTTTACGCCTGGCTCAGCATCAACTAGTCCTGAAGACGTTGTGGTCGTATCTATATAGCGAACACCAAAGTTACCAAATATCTCTAACCCCGCCAGCTCTGTGAAGAAATTAGCCTGTGCATATAAAGCCAGCGTTTCTTCTTCAACGGTGTATTGACTTTCTGGGCGTTCATAATAACCAGCGCCGCGTTTTTCACTGTATGCTCTGATATCATGCATGCCAAAATAATCAGTGAAGAAGTCACTGTCACAGTCGGTTGTCCCCCAAGTACTTGGCATATTACCCCCATGATCTAACTCGATTGCTACATCAGTAAAACATTGCTGGAAATCTTGAGCTATTTGTTTACTTTCTTCAGAGATATTGGCATCGGGATCGACAGTAACTTGACGAATATTTACCTTTTCTATTAAACCGTCCGATGCCATATCCTTATTTTGGTTTTGATTATGCCAAGACTGTTTACTAAATTCTTTTGTTGAAGAGCGGATACCTGTTTTAAAGGAAGTAAAAAAATCCCCGTCCAGTTCATAAGTCAAATCTAGCTGAGCAGAGCTATCTTCATTATTTGCATCATCGGCATTACGTTGCATTTGAAAAAAATTCAAATCAGGATGAGTCAAAGAAGTAATGTCGATTTCATTGAGTTCCTCAATAGATGATGGCCCACCGGCACCAAAAGGAGAGTCATAATAAGTGATAAAAGGTAATAAAGAATTGGCATAGTTGTATTCTAAGATGCCAGTATTGTCGTCTGCAGTGATATTATTATTATCATTATAGTCATAAGCCATATTTAAAGTTGACTGTGAGGTGCGACTATCCCCGTCACCGGCGTTGATAACAAAGCCAATATTTAAATTATCGGTTAACTGATAATCACCACCTAAAGTGAATTTTTGTGAAGAGCGCCAAATGGTTTTGGTTGAAGGAGCACCGCCTAAACGTAAGTTAGCTCCCCCTATCATGCCACTTTTCAATATATAGTTGCCATTACCTATATCATTAAAGGTTTGTTCACCCTCGTCTAATATGTAAGATCGATCAGCATTTATTTGTGCATTAACCTGAGCGCCACTCTCATTTTGTTTACTGTCATGATAAGTAAAATCAAAATATAAATTCAGTTCATCGTTTGGCTGCCATTGCAAACTGGTATTGATCGAATCTCTTTTAGATTCTAAGGCGCGAGTAAAGCTTCGAAAGCCTGCTGGCATATAAAAGGCATCATTTTCATCGGTAACGCCATCACCATTGACATCGACATTAGCATAACCATTTTCATCGGCAGCATATTGAAAAGGTCCAGCTTTTATAAAAGGGTTGTTGTCACCGCCTTTAATTAAATCTACGCCGGTTTTCCTCTGCCATAAGCCAGTAGCTGATTCAAAATCACCCGCGCCGTAGGCATCTGTTCGAGTGACAATGTTTTTAGAACCGCCATTAAGGATAAAACCAAAATCACCAAAATCACTATCACGGAAATTTTTAGCAAAAAACACATTATAATCATGCGTTATTTCATTGGGTAATTCCGCATACTTTGCTTTGGTTGTAATCGTTGCTACGTGATCTTTTTCAATATTAAGCGGACGACGGGTTTTTAAATTCACCGTACCGCCAAGAGAGCCTTCGATACGTAAGGCGGTTGGTGCTTTTAGTACCTCTATCCCTGAGAATAGCTCTGAAGATAAATCCTGAAAATTAATATTCCGATCGCCGCTACTACCAGAGGCCACTTGACCATTAATTTCAACGTTGTTATCTGATATCCCTCTAATTTGAATTGATGACCCTTCACCATCAGAGCTACGTGTCATCTGAACCCCTGTTACCCTTTGTAATGCTTCAGCAATATTTTCATCGGGTAACTGGCCAATATCTTCTGCGGAAATACTATCCATAATCTCAGCAGAGAATCGTTTTCGATTCATGGATTGTTGCAAACTGCCTCTAACACCTTGAATGGTAATAACTTCCATTTCAGCCATTTTCTGTTGGGTTTTGAAAAACTTCTTTTTATATCTTTTCTTAGCTTTAGCTGCGACAGTTTCACTTTTTATTCTGCGGAGTCTTTTTTGATTAACGAAAGTTTGGTCGACAAATATGGAAACTTCACCGCTCGCTTCAAGACCCATTATTAAGCCGCTATCTTTAATTAATAACTGTAACGCCTGTGTAATTGAATATTGTCCTATTATCGGATTGGTTTTTACATACTCCAGACCATTTGCAGGAAAAAGCAAGGTTATATCAGCTTGTTCAGCAAAGCTTATTAGCGATAACATTGCACTTTGCTTGGGAATGTTAAATGATTTTTTCTGACGGTAATCTGTGCTCAAAGCGTTACAACTATAGCTAAGAGTCATTAAAACAATAAAAAATTGAGATAATTTATTCTTAAATAAATGACAATTCAGAGCTATGGAAAACTTAGAAAATTTGACTTGGATGAATGTTAACAAGGTATAGTTATTTATAAGCATATAATGAAATTATTATAAACGACAACCGCTGCTGTGCATCTAAGTTTACAAAGTTGAACACGAATATAACCTTACCTTTTGTCGGATTAAACTTCCATGTAACTCACATGTTATTTTAATCGATGAGAAATAACATAATTTTGCTAAGATGTAATCAGTGTACAACAACAAAGTTCAATATAATATTGGCTTGTAGAAAAAAAACTGGCGGAAAATTCTTGCTCAATCGTCATAGAGTGTAGAATGGCATAATTAAGCTAGGAGAAACTTGGTGAAAGAAGATAATATGTTCCATAAGTTGTTTATTGCCTCAAGAGAAAGCATGAAAAGAGTCATTGCTCGCATTGTGCCTCCTCATGAGATAGAAGATATAGTGCAAGAAACTTATGTACGTCTCTGCCAAGTTAATGATGAAAGTACGATTCATTCACCTAAATCATTTATGTTTACTACGGCACGTAATCTAGCGATAGATTATCATAAACAAGCCAATGTTAGGCTCGTTGACAAAGTTGATAACTGGCAAGTGTTTGAAGATATATTAAATGTTGATGCTAAAGATGAAGTCTATCAAAAGGTAGAAACCAATAATGATTTTTCTCATTTTTGTAATGCCATTCGACAATTACCCACCCAAACTCGAAAAGTATTTGTCTTGAAAAAAGTATACGGTTATTCACAAAAAGAAATAGCACAGGAACTTTCATTAAGTGAAAATACTATTGAAAAACATATTTCAAATGGAACCAAGCGCTGCATGTTATTTATGCGTAAATATCAACAAGGATTAACATCCGCTCAGCAAATACAAAAAAAACAAGGAGGCTCTCATGAATAATGTACATCAACTAAATATTGACAACACAAATGAGGACCAAGTTCTCGACCAAGCCAGTGATTGGATAGCTAAACTGGATAAAGGCCTTAATAAATCACAAGTCATCGCTTTTCAACAATGGCTCTATATTTGCCCTGAAAATATGGCCACCATGCTTGAAGTAGCGCAAATGTTGGACAAAATGGATGATGTTAGTCGCTTAGCTGACATGTTTCCACGAACGAATAGTAAACAGACAAAACGGCCCGTTTGGCTTGGCGCCATCGCCGCCTCGATATTTATTGTTTTCTCTTTCTCTTTTTTAGTGTCGTTTAACGATATAGATGTTTTATCAATCGAACAATCAAAAGTTGTTACCGCGAATTCATTTAGTTACCAAACAGAGATTGGTGAAACGAGTACCATACAATTACCTGATAACAGTGAACTGTTACTAAATACCAATAGCTCAGTCAAAGTCACTTATACCGCTCACGCAAGAGTTATTGAACTTCAGCAAGGTGAAATACATATTGATGTTGCCCATGATACAGCACGGCCCTTAAGTGTTTTGGCCGGAGGACAAGTGATCCAAGCTGTAGGGACCGCTTTTAATGTGCAATTAGAAGCTGATCGGGTTGAGCTTATTGTAACCCAAGGAAAAGTTTTAGTTCAAGAGAAGCCCATCGAGGATTTCCAGTTACTCATCGACACGAACAATACAAAGCTTTCACATAATCAAAGATCTGTATCTAAAGATGAAAAGATTGAATTAATCTTTGGTAAACATACGGCTCAGAAAACAGTTAAGGTTGATACACGAGACATAGCGACAAAACTTTCTTGGCGCAAAGGTAAGCTGATTTTCACCGGAGAGTCTCTAGAGGACGTTTTAGTTGAGATAAGCCGCTACACTAAGGTTCAGTTTGAGTTAGAACAAAATAACAATCTTAAAGATGTAAAAGTTGCAGGGGTTTTTAAAACAGGAGATGTAACTGGCTTGCTCAAGGTCTTATCAAGAAACTTCAATATCAATCACGAACAAGTGACAAAAGACAGGATAAAGTTACTTTATTAAGGATAATAAATTGATGCTCAATAGTATGATTGGTGAAGCACATCTAAATGTTCGGCCGATACTTAACCGTATAGGCACTATCAATAATACTTCTGCATAATCCCAAGTCCTACCCCAAGTCCTAGATAATCCAGTAGCAGCCAAAATAGCGTTTAACAAAAGCACTTAAGCTGCCTTGAAGTTAAATAAATTATTTAGGTTGAGTTATTCGATAATCAACATCATAACTATTAAGTTGTATTTTTTTATACTTAGCACCTTCCATATAAAGGTGTTGTGGTGTCGATACATCCCAATCACCCAATGCTTTTAACATCCGTACGACGCGCGCTTTATGTTGATCTGCAACATCGTTTAATTCAGCAACATCTTTTTTAACGTTGTAAAGCAATGGTAGACGGTCAGGTAAGCGAATTAATTTCCAATCACCATCACGAATACTGGCACTAACGGTAAAACGCCATTTCATTTCTTGGTTTGGATCACCTGCTTTTTTACCAGTAATGTAAGGGTAAATATTGTGGCCATCGATTTTATCTTTCTTGGTTATTTTTCCACCGGCTAAACCAACAAAGGTAGGCGTTAAATCTAGTGTTGTCACAGGATTTTCATAACGAGAATTTGCTTTGAGACCTTTTGGCCAAGACATAATAAAGGGTACGTGAATACCCCCTTCTAACAAAATACCTTTGGAACCACGAAAAGGTGCATTGACTGTTCTAGAGTTTAAACCTGTGCCTGGCCCGCCATTGTCACTTAAAAATACCACCACGGTATTGTCGTAAACACCTGCTGATTTTAAGGCTTTAATAATTTTGCCGACATTAATATCTAAACGATGGATCATTGCCGCGTAAATGCGACGATTTTCTCTTTTAATGTGCTTATACAGGTCAATATCTTGTTGAGGTGCTTGCAACGGCGCATGTGGTGCATTAAACGATGCATATAAAAAGAATGGTTTATCTTTATTACGGTGAATAAAGTCGGCACTTTCATTACCGGTATCATCGGTAATATAAGTAATAGCATCTGGTGTTTTGTAATTACTTTCTAACGGCGATAAATATCCTTCACCATTCGGCTCAGAGCGGAAATAGTCATGGCCGCCAACAGGGTAAGTCCACACATCATGAAAACCACGTTTACCTGCGTCAAAATGCGCTTCATCGCCTAAATGCCATTTGCCAACCATGCCATTAACATAACCTTGTTCTGCTAGTCTATCAGCAATGGTTTTCTCACTCACAGGCAAACCAAAATATTCCTGGTTAAATTGTGGGCCAGGTTTCACATTGTTATTATCAAATCCAAAGTTAACTTGATTACGGCCGGTCATTAAACCCGCACGAGATGGTCCACATACAGGGGCAGAAACATAGCCCTGTTCAAAAATAACGCCGCTTTTAGCCAAGGCATCAATATGCGGGGTTTTAATCTCAGTACTGCCAGTAAAACCAACATCACCATAACCTAAATCGTCAGCAAGGATGATAATAAAATTTGGTTGGTCTTTACCTTGTTTAACTGGTGCTGCATTAAGCTCCATGGAACTAGCAGAGACAAAACTCAATAACACCAACGGTTTTATAAGTTTTTTAACGGAATGTGTTGCGGTTAATATAGGATTACATAATTTCATCTAAATTTATTCCAATCTTTTTTACGTTTATTAATGCTTAAATGATATTTCGATAATTTCGTGCAGGCCATCAGGGCCAGCATCAGGATTTGGCAATATTAAATTGCCATCCTCATATTCATAATTAAGTGATTCCCCAGTGCGTAATAGCTTTACCGATGCCAATGCAGGTACATTTTCCACATGGATAGGTTGGCCTGGTTGGGTGCCTTCATAAAACGCCCCTTTTTGCCATTTAGACTCACCCGGTCTAGCGTGTAGCCACCAAGTTTTACCATTCTTTGATGTAGTAACAGGTACGTTTGAATGTTCCGGAAAGTGTGTTCCTTTAACTTTGAACATAGAGACTTCTCCCCACTTCATCCAGCGAGCCATTTTATCAAAGGTGTCATAGTTGGCTTTTGGTAATGTGCCATCGGGTTTCGGTTTAATATTAAGTAACATATTCCCCCCCCAAGACCGAACTCTGGCTAACGCGAACATAATATCTGACAAGCTGCGAACTTTTTCACTATCGCCAGTACGGCTCTCATAAAACCAACCTTTTCCTTGGTTGTAGTTCATGCAAACTTCCCACTTTATCCCTAATCGTTTTAGCTCTTTCATATTTGGCCAGTTAACCATATGAAAGTTTTCAGGCGTGACATAATGGGCACCTGGATAATGACCAACTAATTTACCATCGTGATGGAAATTGCCACGATTGTTAAAAAGCATATCAGGATTATATTTTTGCGCCGTTTGTTCAAATGAAACCGGTAAGCCGGAATCCCACCACCAAAGGTCGGGGCGGTATTTATCCATGACTTCATAAACCATGTTATTTTTCTGTTCAATAATACTATTGGGTAACGGCATAATTGAATCTGCATCAACAAGGTTGCCAAGCCAATTAACCGCCTTACCAGAATCGTTATCCCACATATAATTCATGTGATTTTTATCTAGATGCCAATCAACACCAGAAAAATAAAATCCTACTTTCATGCCGTTATTTCTAACCGCATCAACATAAGGTTGTAGTAGGTCTTTACCATTAAGCGAAGTTTTCACGCCTAAATCCGTATATTTGCTCGGCCAAAGTGCGTAACCATCATGATGTTTTGCCGTTAATACCGTATAACGAAAGCCGGCTTTTTTCGCCGCTTTCATCCATAATTCTGGATCATAGGTTTCGGCGCTAAATTTAGGCAAAGATGTTTGGTAATAATCTTTTGCTACGACCATTGGCTCCATTGAATCTTTTTCTTTGGCACGTCGCATTACCCAAGGAGAGCCATAGTGGGCCGATGCGGGCCCCCAATGCATAAACAAACCTAGCCCAGCATCTTCAAACCAACCGCCACCTGCTGGCATTTCAAGAGGGGCTTTTATTTGTAATCGCCAATGAAGTCCTTTGGCACTACTACCACCTTCCATCTTTGCTGCAAGCTCGGCAATCGCTTTATCATCTTCCGTGGTGAACGCAGATAAAGCGTTTGAGCTAAGGAGCGAGGCGGTAATAACAGCTTTTATTATTACCGGGCTGGCAACTTTAAAATGTTCCATTCTATAGACCATTAATACTGGCCGTTAACGATCTCTTTTGTACGCGCTTTAAACTGCTTAACCAAATCAGGATTTTGTTTAGCAATATTATTGGTTTCACCAGGATCTTTTGCTAAGTCGTAAAGCTGATCAAAAAACTCGTAACCGCCACGAATTTTCTTAGACTTAATGAAGTTCGGCTTTTTCTTACTTTTAGCAATAAATTTATAATTATTATGGCGTAAAGCAACATTACCTAAAGACTCTTCCAGTAAGTCAACTCGTCCTTGACCTGTTTCACCTAACCACACAGACAATTGATCCATACTATCAATCGCTTCACCTTCTTCAATATCAACACCAACCAATTTGGCTAATGAGGCATAAATATCCATTTGAGAAACTAGCGCATCATTTATTTGAGGCTTAATTGTGCCCGGCCAATAAGCAATCGTTGGAACACGTGTGCCTGCTTCTAAACGACTATATTTACCACCACTATATGGACCACTAGGTTTGTGATTTCCAAGTAATTCAATTGCACTATCGAAATAACCATCAAATAATACAGGGCCATTATCACTAGTAAAGATAATCAAAGTATTTTCTGCAAGGCCTAGTTTTTCAATTTCTTTAATCACGCGCCCGGTCATCCAATCCATTTGAGCGATAGCTTGTCCACGTACGCCCATAGTGCTTTTATCTTTAAACCTATCGTTAGGTAATCTTGGTACATGAATGTCATGGTAGGATTTAAATAAGAAGAATGGCTTGTCTTTACTGGCACGAATAAACTCTATCGCTTTATCGGTAAATACGGTAGCAAAATCTTCATCAACCCAATGGGCCGATTTTCCACCAGCCATATGGCCAATACGGCTAACACCGTTCACTATGGTTTCATTGTGTTGCTTATCTGCGACAACGCGTAATAATTCTGGGTTTTCATACCCTGTAGGCATGTTACCCACTTTACCTTTGTAACTGACGGTAATAGGGTCGTTCTTATCTAAGTTAACAATGTTGTGATTTTCTACATACACTGTCGGGACTCGATCACCGGTTGCTGGTAATAAAAAGCTGTAATCAAAACCAATTTCTAACGGACCTGGTTTAATATCAGCATTCCAATCAAGATTGCCATCACCTAAGCCAAGATGCCATTTACCAACAACACCGGTGGTGTAACCCGCTTTTTTAAACATTGAAGCTATAGTGGGTTTTCCTGGTTGAATTAATGCTGGCGCATCACCTTTTAAAATTTTTGCCTTGTTTCTAAAGCCATGTTCACCGGTTAATAAAGAATAACGTGACGGCGTACAAGTGGCTGCTGATGAATGCCCGTCGGTAAAACGAACACCGTTATTAGCAATGCGATCTATTTCAGGGGTTTCAACACCAGTAGCCCCATAGCTACTTAAGTCACCGTAGCCCAAATCATCAATATAAAAAATAACGACATTGGGAGTAGTAGAACGATCTACTTCAACATTTTTAGTTTCACTTGTTACATTTTCAGTTCCATTAACAACTTGTGCAGATTCTCCACAAGCTGATAGTACAGAGACTAATGCCAATGAAGTTAATAACTTTTTATTTTTTATCATTTGTTTACACCTTTATTCTTTTTTTTACTTTTATTTGTATTTTTATTTCTATTTTTACCTTGATTCTTTGGTCTGTTCTTTTTCCAACTACCAAGATAAGGAAATGCAGGCCCCTGTAATTCAGACTCCCATTGCTGGTAGGCTTTCTGCAGAGAACCTGCTTTCTCAATTTGTTTATCTGCTACATTTTTGCTTTCACGAAAATCTTCATCAAGGTCAAATACCAGAGTGTCTTGTTTTACTTGCATCAATTTATCATCACCACGACGTACAGCATGTGACTTAGCTTTTAAGTGGCGCCAAAATAAAATTTCGTGCGGACTGCCCTTTTTTTCATTAGTGATATAGGGTATTAAATCAACGCCATCAAGTGGTTTATTTTCACTTATATCAACATTCGCTTGCGCTACAATTGTTGCCAAAATATCTAAAGAACTTATTGGTTGGTGATAATCGACCCCAGCAGGTATTTTATTAAGCCAACGCATTGCAAAAGGAACGCGAACGCCCCCTTCAAATAAATCATTTTTATGGCCTCTTAACTCACCATTATCTGATGCATTATTTCTTGCGCCACCATTATCTGATAAGAAAACTACTAGTGTATTATCATCAATACCCAGCTCTTTTAAGGTTGTTAAGATATCACCTACGCCATCATCAACAGCAGAAACCATTGCGGCATAGGTACGGCGTTTCTTATCTTTAATATGTTGATATCTCGCTAAATACTTTTCACTGGCTTGTAGTGGGGTATGAGGAGCGTTATAAGCAACATATAGAAAGAAAGGATTGTCTTTTTCACGTTTGATAAAGTTCACAGCTTCATGTGATAGTTCATCTGTTAAGTATTCATCGGTATCAACACGTTGTTCATTTTCTAATAAACGGGTGCGATACCAATCATATTTATACTTAACATCATCTAGATCATTTAAGGTTAAGTCTTGGGGGAAATATTGATGACCACCAGATAAGAAACCATAAAAATAGTCAAACCCTCGTTTATTTGGACGCAGCTCAGGGTGAGTACCCATATGCCATTTACCAATAATTGCACTGGTATATCCGGCAGGCTTTAAAATTTCAGCAATATTTTTTTCCGTGGTTGGTATACCATTTTGAGCGATGCTTGGGTCCATCGTTGGATTAGAGGTAAAACCAAATCTATCTTGATATCTACCCGTTAATAACCCTGCTCGACTAGGTCCACATACAGGATATGAAACATAACCATTAGTAAATCGAGTACCTTCCTTGGCAATAATATCTATGTTGGGCGTTTTTATATCGGTACTGCCATTAAACCCTACATCTTTATAGCCTTGATCATCGGTTAAAATGATGATCAAATTTGGAGTTTTTGTTACTTTGGTTAGATCTGCTGCACTATTCTTAGCTTGAATACACTGTGAAAACACGGCAAGCAAAATTAAAATAAATTTCAAATTATTTTTCATAATCATCTGTAAGTGATTTTTATTATTTCTCATACTACTAATTTAGAACAAACAAAACAAGCAATTAATGTAAACGTTTACCTTTGCACCAATAGCTCACCCACAAACCAACAAAGACAAAGGGGTTCACCCACATACAACCAAGTGGACACTAGAGGGTAATTGGAAACAATAAAGTAATGTATGGTAACGTTATCTTTATTAATTACTAATGAAGTAGTTCACGATTTTTTAATTTAATTATTCATTAAATTAAAAAAACTAGGTATTGGATACAGTAATGAGTAAAAAAGTTAGGTGTTTCTATAAGGAATTTTATCAAACAACTTTTTACATTTTCTGTAGGCAGAAGAAAAAATCTTAAAATGAAAATAACTAAAGTAACACTTTACCAATGAACTTATTTTTCATCATATTTTTGTTGTTAAATAACAAATTATTCGCTAAAGATATCATTGCTCTTTAAGACCAAAAATTTTCAGAACCATCATGAATCACAAGAAACGGAAGTCACTCATGACCGTGATATTATTTTTATAACAAATGTACTGAGCCCAACAATTGAAACTTTTTTGCCCTCAAACAAAAGAGCCAATGGTTTGGCTATTAAATACGATAAAATTTTTCAGCCGTATTTGACCAAATTGATTGCTGTTCTTTTGCGGTTAACAGTTCAACGAACGTTTCTACTTGCTGTATCCATGTGGAATAATCAGACGACAAATTAACAACGGGCCAATCGCTACCCCACATGAGTCGTTCTGCACCAAAGCAAACGAGAAGATGTTCCATATAAGGGTTTAGTTGTTCAAAAC
>Ga0105354_1000535_pt1 | contig 23407 bp, 18 predicted proteins | sample GOMGulsemesocosm_FD_83658 | JGI IMG/M metagenome (GOLD analysis project Ga0105354, IMG submission 83658) | Methane-oxidizing microbial communities from mesocosms in the Gulf of Mexico - GOM9B Gulf of Mexico | ecosystem: Environmental > Aquatic > Marine > Cold seeps | place: USA: Gulf of America...
GACTTAAATAGACAGTTATCCCCGATGCTGCTTATGCCGCTCATTGAAAATGCTTTCAAATACGGCATCACTTCAGGGAAAATGAGTCATATATCAATTGTGCTTGCAACACGTTCTGATGAATTTAGCTGTTTAGTGACAAATTTTGACAGTAGCGAACACGTAAAAGAATCAGCGCACTTTTGTGAGAGTGGTACCGGTATTGATAATTTAAGGCAGCGTCTTGAACTGCGCTACCCACATCAATACACGTTGCAAAATGGCCGTGAATCAGGGAATTACATTGCAAGGTTAATGATCAAATGTTGCTAAAAACAGTCATCTTAGATGATGAAGAACCCGCACTAGAATTATTAGATATATTTTGTCATCAAACTCAAAAGATAGAGGTGGTGGGGCGATTTAATGATGCCAATAAAGCCCTTATTTATCTGCAGGAACAGCACGTAGATCTGTTGATAACTGATATAAATATGCCATGGATTAATGGTGTTGAGCTTAAAAAGTTATTGCCCGATAACCTTCATACTATCTTTATGACTGCACATTCTGAGCTTGCCATAGAAGGCTTTGAAGTGGGAGCCGTTGATTATTTATTGAAACCCGTATTATTTCCCCGCTTTCTAAAAGCGATTAGTAAGGTTGAGAAATTATTGCTTCAGGACAGTCAAGAGGGAAGCAATCAAAATGCCACTTTTATGTTTATTAAAGACGGTAGTGTTAAACGCCGTATTCAATTCGATGATATTTTATATGTTCAAGCACAAGGGGATTATCTATCTATTAACTTAACCGATAATAAATTTATGGTTTTACATACATTAGGAGAGTTTTTTAATTTATTACCTCAGCATAATTTTGTGCGAATTCATCGTTCAACTATTGTGAATTTAGCCAAAGTTGATGTAATTAACAAAGAGCACCTTGTCATCGCTGATGTCGATTTAACCATTGGAAAAACCTACCGCGCTCAAGTCTATGATTTAGTAAATCAATATGGGCGTTAATTTCAGAGTACATACACCAATAAATGACTAGTCATGTGTGAAGGTGTAGGTCATATTGGTTATAAATATCACCATGGAGCGGCGTTATGTTTAAATTTTTAAAGGGATTATTTTCTTCTCAGCTTGCGATTGAGCCCCCAGTAACTGAAGCTGAATTAGCTACGTTTACCCAAATAATTCATGAAATCTGCGATAGCGTAGAGAAAAAAAATCTAACTTACGTTAATGACACCATAGAAAGTACGTCAGGCCACAACAACTATAAACTCGTCAAATCCGCAGCTTATTTTGTTAAAGAGTGCGTGTGGACTTTTAATACTCACTACGCCAGTGAATTTTCGAAAAATGACTACTTTAAGGAGTTTGTCATTTATTTTCGAGAAATAGAGCATGGCTTTGAAGATCATTATTACGATCCAGATGGCGTGGGCGGCGGAACACTGACCGACATTATTCAAAATATAGGAGACTAACTAAATTTAACTACCTGTATTAGATCGTACTAGTCGATAAAGTGCCGTAGCACGAGTAACCCATTCTCCCGTTTTTTTATCCATTAATTGACGTCCTAGGTGTAACCGCTTCACTTTTTAATTGCACCGATCGCCTAAGTAGCGATCAATTAATGTGATCTATCTGACTATAAATTTCACTGGCTATCTTTTATTAAAAATCTAACTAGGTTAATATTATCGCAATTACGTGACCGCGGGTCACAAAGTGACCTCCGGTCTGGTTGTGACCGCTGGTTTCGCTGGCGTCTAACAAAAAATTGAGCTGGATTATGACTGAATCAAGAAAAGAGCGTGAATTTAAACTACGCGAGCAAGAAATATTAGAGACAGCCACGCAGCTATTTGCCGAACACGGCTTAGATAACGTAACCGTGGCTGATATTGCTAAAGCAACGGATATTGGCAAAGGCACTATTTACAAACACTTTGTTAGTAAAGATGTGATCTTAGCAAGATTAGGCGATGATTTTTCTTTGCAAGTTTTAGATAAAGTGCATCAGATTGATGTTACGCAAACTTGTTCCGAACAGATGCGTCAAATGCTTTCCATGTGTTTCAAAGCACATATAGAAATGCCGTTGATGGGAGAAATTTGCCAAATTTATCAACAGCCAAGTTTTTTAGATCGCCTGCCGCAAGAGCATCAACAGCAATGTCTAAATACTGAATTACAGTATTTTGAAATCCTTAATCGGATTATCCAGTTAGGAAAAGACAACAATGAATTACCAGATTTACCCGTTGATGAACTCATATTAGGCTCATATGCAACCTATTGTGGAGCGCTAGAAATGTTGCAAAATCAAAATCGTCGATGTTTTACCGATGCACCGCAGTTACCCCAAGATCGTTTTATTGAAATTATTATAAATTACACAATGGCTGGATTATTTGGTCGTCGTTTTGACGTCACCAACACAGCATCAGGAGAGTCAAATGAATAAGTCTGTCATGCTAGCACTAGCCCTTTCTGGGTTATTGGTTATATGGATGCTTACAGGAAGTGATGAAGTGGCTACGTCATCAAAAGATACTAAAGCCACAGAAGAAACAAAATTAATGAGTGTGGTCATTGTCTCTTCAAGTGCTCAGGCGGTATCTAAAAAAGTTACCGTGCAAGGGCAAATCGAACCCAATAGAGAGTTGGCGCTTAAAACTGAAATTGACGGAAAAATTATTTCGCTACCAGTCACCTTAGGTAGCCGCGTTGAAGCAGGCACTATACTGGCCAAGATAGCACTAAAAACCAAACTATCAGCACGAGCTCAGGCCGTTGCAACAGTGGCTTATCAAAAACAAGAATTGGCAGCAACCACAAAATTATTCGCTAAAAAACTTGAGTCAGGTAGTCGCCTAAGCCGTGAAAAAGCGAACTTAGCAAGTGCGGTAGCTACGCTCAAACAAATCGAATATGAAATTGAAAATGCAAACATTAAGGCACCGTTCGCTGGCGTCTTTGATCGCCGTTATGTTGAGCTGGGTGATTACTTAGATCGTGGTGAACCAGTGGTTTCATTAGTTGATGACTTACAGCTTAAAATCACAGCCATGGTGCCACAACAGCAAGTTGAAAACTTAATTCTTGGCCAACAGGTTACAGCGACCTTAATAAATGGTGAAAAATTAACGGGGCCTTTAACCTTCATTTCGGCAACTTCAGATAAAAATACTCGTAGTTATCGGGTAGAAGTCATCGTAGATAATGCTACTCACCGCCGCATTGTAGGTATGACCGCATCACTTACTATTCCTGTCAAAGAAACTCAAGGGCACCTTGTTAATGCATCCGCTATTAGCTTAGATAATCAAGGCCGATTACAAGTTAAAGCCATCGACAAAGATAATAAAGTTGTGGCATATGTGGTGGATATAGTGCGCACAGATGCGGATAAAGTGTGGTTGTCTGGATTGCCGCTAAACATTGACTTGATCACACTTGGACAAGATTTTGTTGTGAACGGTCAGTTGGTTAATGCCACAAAACAAGGGTAGGGGAGCGTTATGATTAGTGCACTAATTAATGCCGCTGTTGATCGCAGTAGAACGACAATTATGGTGTTGTTGTTCCTGTTATTAGCAGGTTCTTTGGCGTTTATGACAATACCAAAAGAGTCGCAACCAGACGTTGCTATTCCCATTATTTATGTATCAATGACCTACGATGGTATTTCTCCAGAAGATGGTGAGCGGTTACTCGTTAGGCCAATGGAAAAAGAGCTGAAATCCATTGAAGGCATTAAAGAAATGCGTGCAGTTGCCGGTGAAGGGCATGCCTCTGTGACACTTGAATTTGATGCCGGTTTTGATTCTGACCAAGCATTGCTTGATGTGCGAGAAAAAGTGGATGCGGCTAAAAGTAAGTTGCCAGCAGATACCGATGAACCACAGATTCATGAAGTTAATGTCGCGCTTTTTCCTGTATTAAGCCTTGCGCTGTCAGGTGATGTGCCTGAGCGTGTTGTACGCCGAATAGCCCGTGATTTAAAAGATAACATTGAAGGGTTGTCTGGGGTTTTAGAAGTTGATATTGGTGGTGATCGTGAAGAGTTGATGGAAGTTATTGTTGACCCTCAAGCCTTAGAAAGTTATGAAATCGATTATTATGAATTGCTTCGTACCATCGATTTTAACAACCGCTTAGTAGCCGCTGGTGCCATAGATACAAGTACCGGGCGTCAGGTGTTAAAAGTGCCGGGTGTTATCGATAATGTTGAAGACATGCTCAACATGCCTGTTAAAACCGTGGGCGATCAAGTTGTCACATTTAAAGATATTGCGAGTGTTCGTTCAACCTTTAAAGATCCTGAAGGCTTTGCCCGTGTTGGCGGCAAGCCTGCTATGGTGCTTGAAGTTAAGAAAAAAGTTGGCGCTAATATTATTGAGACCATTGAGCAGGTTCAGGCCTTGGTAAGTGAGCACCAAAAATTATGGCCGAGCGAGCTTAAACACAGCTACATTCTTGATCAATCTAACGAAGTTAGAAATATGCTTGATGATCTATTAAACAATGTCATTACTGGCATTGTACTGGTCATGATCATTATATTAGGCGCGATGGGGTTACGATCGTCATTGTTAGTTGGTTTAGCTATTCCAGGGTCATTTCTAACCGGAATTTTAATCCTAAACATGTTGGGCTACACCTTAAATATTGTGGTGTTATTTAGCTTAATTCTCGTTGTTGGGATGCTGGTGGATGGTGCAATTGTTGTAATAGAGCTTGCCGATAGACGAATGCAGCAAGGACTGTCTTCTAAAGAAGCCTTTGCCTATGCAGCGCGACGTATGGCATGGCCTGTTATTGCAGCCACCATGACAACCTTAGTCGTATTTATGCCGTTGGTATTTTGGCCTGGAGTAGTTGGCCAGTTCATGAAATATCTACCTATTACGGTGCTCTTTTGTTTAACAGCTTCGTTGTTAATGGCATTGGTATTTATGCCTGTGCTTGGGGGCATCATTGGCCGCGCAAAAACAGTTTCACAAGTTGATGATGAATTTGAACTGCCTAAAACGCGTTTTAATCAAGGCTATCGCAAACTATTAAGTGTTATGTTACTTCATCCTATTAAGGTATTAGTAGCCTCATTAATGTTCATTGTTGCTACCTATGTTGCTTATGGAGCATTTGGCGCTGGTGTAGAGTTTTTTCCTGAAACTGAGCCTGAATCAGCACTGGTGAATATTCATGCCCGAGGGGATTTATCGATTAGCGAAAAAGATGCCTTGTTGTATCAAGTTGAGCAGCGTTTATTAGGTTTTAGTGAATTAAAATCTGTATACGGTCGCAGCTTTAATCAACCGAGCAATGAATTAGCAGAAGACGTGGTTGGTGTTATCCAATTTCAATTTGTCGATTGGCAGCAACGCCGCAAAGCGCAGTTGATTTTAGATGAAATGCGTGAAAAAACGAAAGATATCGCTGGTGTGGTGCTTGAGTTTAAAAAAGCGGATGATGGACCAGTACAGGGCAAACCATTCAAGCTACTGGTTAGTGGATTAGACAACCAGCATATTTTTGAAACCGTGGCTAAAATACGCAAAACCATGGATGAAACGGGTGGTTTTCTAGCGGCTGAAGATAACCGACCTTTACCGGGCATTGAATGGCGCTTAAATGTAAACCGTCAAGAAGCAGGGCGTTATGGCGCAAACATTAGCGTGATTGGCAATGCGGTTCAAATGGTCACTAACGGTATTAAAGCGGCTGAATTTAGACCTGATTCGTCAGATGATGAAGTTGATATTCGCATTCGATTCCCTCGTCAGCAACGTAACCTTGATCAGTTATTACAGCTCAAAATTAATACGGCACAAGGCATGGTTCCATTGTCTAATTTTGTCACCTTAGAGCCTGCTAACAAAACGGGTTCGTTAAAACGTGTTGATAGCCGACGTGTTGTGACTATTCAAGCTGAACCTGCACCGGGTTTCTTATTAAATGATCTTGTAGCTGATATGCAGCAAACTCTGAAAGAGGAAAAGTTTCCATTAGACATTCGCTTTGCGTTTAAAGGTGAACAAGAGCAGCAAGAAGAAACCGGTGCGTTTTTAGGTAGTGCGTTTCTAATCGCTATTTTCTTAATGGCGTTAATTTTGGTGACTCAATTTAACAGTCTTTACCAAACAGGGTTGGTATTGTCAGCTATTGTCTTCTCGACGGCCGGTGTGTTGTTAGGGCTGTTAATCACAGGCCAAACGTTTAGCATTGTTATGGTGGGTGTTGGCATAATCGCATTAGCAGGCATAGTTGTGAATAACAACATTGTATTGATTGATTGTTATAACGATTTACGTCGTCAAGGACGCAGCCCATTTGATGCGGCGCTTGAAACCGGCAGTCTACGTTTACGTCCTGTATTGCTCACTGCGGTCACGACAGTATTAGGCCTAATGCCTATGGTATTAGCTATGAATATTGATTTGGTGAATCGCCAAATCAGTTTCGGCGCGCCGTCGACACAATGGTGGACGCAACTGTCTAGTGCCATTGCAGGCGGATTGAGTTTTGCCACGCTATTAACCTTGTTCCTAACGCCATGTTTGTTAATTATTGGCGATAGAATAACTAAAGGGAGGCACTATCGTCATGTTGGCCGACAAAAACAATTTCTGCGTAAAACTGAAGATAACTCAGATGTAAGTGAGCTTTCAACGGGCTCATAAACTCAAATAAAAAAAAGCGGCTAATGAGCCGCTTTTTTTGTGTGAAACTCTTTGACTAATCTTTTTCACTTAAAGCGTTAAGTAATTGGTGCGGATCTTGATAGCCCGGGATCATCGCCCCATCTTCAAAAATTATTGCTGGTGTGCCAGTCACTCCTACTTTCATTCCAAAGGCGTATTGCTCAGCTATTGGTGCCCCACATTGAGGACTCTTTGTCACGTCAATTCTTGTTCCATTTTTAGCGTCGGTAAGAGATTTCTGTGGGTTAGCTGAACACCAAATAGCGCTCAATTCTTTAAATGTTGGTCCTGTTGTGCCACTGCGGGGGAAAGCTAAATACTGAACCGTTATACCTAAATCGTTATATTGCTGCATTTGAGAGTGCAGCTTTCGGCAATAGCCACAACTAGTGTCAGTTAATACCGTTACCTTATACTTTTCATTTTTTGCTGGAAAAGAGATCATCGAATCTTTGAACTTCTTAATATCAATGACTCGTACTTTTGCCAGAGATTGCTCTGTCACATTCTCAACACCGTTTTTTAGATCATACATTTTTCCATGCACTAAAAATTGACCGTCTTTGCTGATGTAAAAAAGACCCCGTTCAGTCATCACTTCTAACAAACCAGCTATTTTAGAGGGATTAACTTCAGTTGGTGTTAGGCCTAATCTCGCTAATGCGCTCTTTATTGGCTGCGAAATACTTTTATCTGTTACATCTGTAGCGCTATAGGCTAAATTTGACAGTAATAGGCAAGATAGTGCGAGTAATGTCGTTTTCATCTGTTGGGTGCTCTTTATTGAAAAGTATGAGTTGATGAAATGATCATAACAGCATGGTTGTTAATGTCTATTTGAGCTATCTGGTTAATTAATGGGATAAGTGGCTTGAAGTTGTGCGCACATGACGAGTAAGCTTTATATTTGTCATGTGCATTAATGATTTAGCCTATGAAACTGAGAAGCTAAAGGTAGTGTTTATTGCATCGTTATTTTTCGATACTCATTGGGTGTATGGCCATATTTAGCTTTAAAGCATCTGACAAAATAATTGCTAGAACCAAAACCTACTTGATCGGCAATGACAGCGATTTGTCCACCTTCACTTAGCAATGCACAGCCTTGAGTCAGTCGGTAATCACGCAATATTTCATTAAAACTAAAGCCTGATATGGCCTGTAACTTGCGTTGTAATTGTCGTTCCCCCATAGCAAGCTTTGAGGAAACAACTGAAATCGTCAATGTGGAATCAGCGTATCCTTGCTCTATGAGAAGATTAAAGTTGTGTAAAAACTGTTGATCTTTATGTGGTAAATCATCAATTTTTTTGGGGGGCATAAATTGTTCACCAGTCACATCAACAAGTTTTTTGGGTAAATTTTCTGCCAACATAGAGTGCTTAAAGCGACTTTGTAAAATACTCCGCACTTGTATTATTCTTCGCATGCTTAAGAGCAGTTCTTGCGCATCAAATGGCTTGGTAATGTAATCATCAGCTAACCCTGATAAGCCGCTTAATTTACTTTCTTGGTCACCTTTAGCTGTTAATAAAATTACGGGAATATGGCTTACAATCATTTCATTTCTAATCGCAGACAATAACTGAAAACCATCCATTCCAGGCATCATCACATCTGAGATTATAATGTCAGGCGAGTGTTCACAAGCGAGTGAAAACCCTTGTTGGCCATTTGTTGCTTCCATGATGTTGTAAATGGAAGCTAGCTGCTGACGGATAAAATGTCGCATTTCCTGATTGTCATCGACGATTAAAACACTTTGCCTTTCTTTGTTATTTTCCCCTGTATTATTCTCATCCCCAATGAAGGTGGTCTGCCCAAGCTGAGTTTGATTTACTTGGTTCATCTCAATCAAGCTTAGTGGTTCTATAGACGGAAAAATAGGAGAGTTTGCACTAGGTTGAGTTGAGCCTGAGCGACCTAAAACTTTGGGTAAACTAAAGGTAAAAGTTGAACCGACATGTAATTCGCTTTCAACGTGAATCTCCCCACCTAAGGTATTGACTAACTCTTTGACCAAAGCAAGGCCAATTCCCACTCCTGGAGTATTATGGCTATTTTCTAATCGGGTAAATCGTTCAAATATACGCGTTTGTTCACTTGTGGAAATTCCGCAGCCGCTATCTGTGATTTTAAATTGAACCCATTGTTCATTTTCTTCAACGTTAAGAGATATTACTCCCTGACTTTGCGTGAATTTGACTGCATTGGTGAATAAGTTATACAAAATTGTCTCTAACGCATTTTTGGAAGCCGATACCCATAATGCATCATCAATAGTTCCATCGAGTGTCAGCACAATATCCTTTTCTTTAGCAATGACCTCGAAGGTTTGCACGACAAAATGACAAATTTCTGATACTTGCTGATCTTCTAATAAAACATTATTTTGTTCTTTTAAATGTGCGAGCAGCAATAATTGATCAACCATTGACAATAGGCGTTGGGCATTTCGTTCAATTAGGTTGATATTGTGCTGGGTATGCACATGCTCAATATCGTTTTTGATAACCTTTGCTGGTCCAATAATTAACGTTAATGGAGTTCTGAATTCATGAGATAAATTGGCAAATAGTTGCTCTTTAGCAATAGCTACTTTTAGCGCAGACTGTTGTTTTTGTTGAGTAAGTCTTATACGGTGATACCCTCCAAATAACATTAAAAAAACGATTAAATAAATGCTGTAGGCCCACCACGTTTGCCACCACGCAGGAAGAACAATGACCTCTAGAGGTATTAGATCATTATTCCATTGGCCTTTTTCATTAGTAGATTTTACTTGAAATACATAACTTCCCGCAGGCAGAGATGAATACACAGCTTGTGCCTGCTCTGAATTGGTGTAAATCCAGTTGTCACTAAATCCTTTCATTTGATAGGCATATTGTACTTTTTCAGGGTGTGAAGCTGTAACTTGAGCAAAATTAAAGGAGAAATATGTCGTCATAGACGGGATAACTATTTTGCTTGTTTGATCGATACTTTTCTCTAGTAACGCATCAGGGGAACCGGGGGCTGGTATAACTGATTGTCCCATAACTTTGTAATCAGTGAGTAATAGTTGGCTATTAGAGTCAGTATTGTTATAGCTATTAAGGTTTAATGACGTCAGCGCATTCTCTGTTGCAATAATAAATTCTCCATTGTTCATTAAAAATACATTCGATTCATATAGTTGCCCGAACCCAATGTTATTAAATCCTGAATGATTAATCGCTAAAGCGCAGGTGATGCAACGCGTTTTTACATTATTATTATGAAATGAATCTAAGGAAAGCAAATTATCTTTATTGGTAAAAAACAACTTATCACTTGAGTTGTCAACATAGAGACCCGTTATTTGATCTGCAATATCTGTAGATAGTTTGTGCCACTTCCCGGTACTTATATCAATGTTAATCATGCCAAGCTTTTGGGTGCTCAACCAAAGTTGTTTGTTCCACTTCACTGCCGCCAATATCCTTCCTGTAATAATAGGCAGCTGCTCAATTTTCTGATTATGTTTATTAAACCAAAAGAGTTTTTTTGATTTATTTGAATAGCCACTAAATAACATCAATCTATCTTTATCAATATCGATGAGCTTAGTAAATTGATCGCCAGTAGCAAAGTTTAAAAAGGTATCTGTTGCAGGATCATAGCGCAGAACGCCGTAGCCCTTTTTATCAGGGTGTTCTTGTATCAAAGCATATATATCCCCATTACTATCTGAACGTATGCTTTTTACTGAATTTTCATTCGTTTTCTTATCACTAAAAGTATAATGCTTTGTATTATTAGTCGCTAAGTTATATCGATAAATACCTGCTCCACGGGTACCTAGCCAAAGGGTCTGATTTTTCCCTATAAAAATTGAGTTAATTCTTTTACCAACACTTGTTAGCAGAGTCACCTGATTATCTTTAATTTGATAAACATTATTACCACAAGCAAAAAATAGTCCTTTGCTCATTTCTTGTATGAGGCTTGGGGTGCAATTATCTTGTGCTGTGTTAGCCCATGATTTTATTTCACGGTTAAGCAGTGGTAACTTACTAATACCCTTTGTGGTTATCGCCCATAAATTATATTGCTTATCGATGAGAATATTTTTAGAAACCGAGGCTAATTTATTTGTCGATAAGGTTGTGCTGACACCATTTACATGTGGGAAATGTTCGAATGCCTCTGTCTCAGGGGTAAATTTAAAAATGCCTATTTGTGGTGAGCCTAACCACAAATTTCCTAACTCATCCTCGGCTAGTCCTGCCACTAGGTTAATACGCGGATCGAAGCTGTGATTAATCTCAAGTGTGAGATCTAATGGTTGGTAACGGACAAAACTTTTTGATTCTTTTACGAAGAGCCCTAAACCATATAAGGTTCCAAACCATATTCTCCCTCTATTGTCTTCATAAATATTTGCGACAAATTTTCCATTTATAGTCGTCTCATTATCAGGATCATGTTGATATCTTTGCCATGTTTTTTTGTTGTAATGAAGTACACCATTTCCCTTTTTAGTTGAAGCCCAAATATGCCCATTGTTGGTAACGAGTATTTGGATAACAGTGTCATTTTCGGCAATGGATAAAGGGATCTCTTGTTCAATGGTTAAGTTTTTTTCATCAAGCACTAGAATTTTCTTATTGGAGGCTAAATATAGACGGCCATTCTTGTAAGCTAACTTAGGGTCTTTGGCGCGATCAATATCAGTTGCTATTGAAAATTTTTCTTGGAGGTTAAAAAAGGTCAATTTTTCACTTTGACCATCAAATACACCTAAGCCGTTGTTGATTGATATGAACCAAAGTCGGCCATTCTGTCCACTCGCTATTCCACCGACATTATTCGTGGTGACTTGTTCTAATCCAGGGAACAGTTTTAACGTTTGACCATCATAACGAAAAAAACCTTCTTGAGTTAATAGCCAAATATAACCCTTACTATCTTGTAGAATGGCTTTAGTTCTTGCCAATTTGTCGAGGCCAACCTTCTCAATATTTATAAACGGTGGGCCCGCATTGATAAAATTTACGGCATAAACTGTTTGAGAAAAAAAATTGAGAAATATGAAAAATAACAAAGATAAAAAACTGTGCTTTAACCAAGAAAACATCATCATTGAAGCTTAAATTCCTTTAGATATATACGGACACTAATAAAAACAATCGCGTATGTTATTTCATTTCATTTAGCAAATAAATAAAAAAAAATCACACAGTTTTAGCAAATTACTGTGACTTTTATCACCAAACTAGCCGCTTGCTGTTTAATTTATTGCCTACTTATTAAAAGTCTATCAATACCTTTTTATTTATCTAAATACCTATCAACAAAGTGTTTTTTTAAGGGGGGGTTACATTCTACTCTTAGTTAACTATAAGTTAACGTCCAATGATGAGCGTTTTTTACTCTATCAATACGGAGTATTTATTGCGGATGTCACTTCAATGACATCTACGCTATGACGCACCTGTACTATGATTGGTCGCCATAATGCTACTAGTTGTCGGCTTTATACTACCTATAACAATCATATCCCCCCTATGATTAATACTCTCGATTTTAATGCTGCTGTAACTTCATTCTCATTGTTAAGAACAACTTAAATGACAGTTTCGATATCAAAAACTGACAGTCGTTTGCATAACATCATTGAACGTTAAATAGACCTATCAAGACAATTAATAAATCACACAAGGATCACAATGAGTAAATTTTCAATTGTTGATAATTTCAGTCAACACTTTGCAATTAAGTTTGCTGACTCTAAAGAACTTAGGCAGGAAGCTTTTAGAATTCGTCATGCTGTTTACGCTCAAGAATTAGGATGGGAACCGACAGAGGCGCTTGAGTTGGAACGTGATGAATATGACGAAACTTCTTATCATTGTCTGCTTGAGCACAAAAGAACCAAAACTTTTGCGGGTTGCATTAGGCTAATTATTCCACCTACACGAAGCCCTGATTCTTTACTTCCTTTTGAGAAATATTGCTTACCTAGTGTCAGAAAGGAATTAATAGATTGTGATAATTTGCGCCGCGGTAGTTTTGGGGAAATATCAAGGCTCGCCGTCTTGTCATCATTTAGACGCCGGCCGACAGAAAGTGAGAGCCCTTTTATATTGAATGAAATGAAGGCTGATAATGTTTTTTCGGAAAGTGAGCGACGCAACTTTCCAAATATCGCGATGGGGTTATATCTAGCTTCAATTGCTATGGCAGATATATGCAATCACGTTGGAACATTTATTGTAGTAGAGCCTAAGTTAAATAGGCGCTTGCAAAGGGTTGGCCTTCCTTTTGTACAAGTGGGTGATGAGATGGATTATCACGGCAGGCGCGCCATGTTTTATTTATCACGAGATAAATTTTACAGCGAGCTTGGTGATGACTTACGAGGGCTATATAACAAAATATTTGATGATTTAGCAACGCAGCTTTCACTTATTCCACATACCAATCCAATAGACAGTTAACAGAGACTTATATTATGAATAATTCATTCGATTATGATCTGGCCTTTTCACGCAACATTGGCTGGTTTAGCGAAGATGAACAACAGATATTAAAGACCAAGCGCGTTGCAATTGCAGGGTTAGGGGGCGTTGGTGGATCTCATCTGCTAACACTAACACGACTAGGTATCACCAAGTTCCATCTGTCTGATTTTGACCAATTTGCATGCGAAAACTCAAACAGACAAGCTGGTGCCAATATTCATACCTATGATCAAAACAAACTAGATATCATGGTTGATATGGCGCTGAGCATCAATCCTGAACTTGATATTAAGGTTTTTCCTGAAGGCATTAATAATGAAAACATGGATGAGTTTTTAACTGATGTAGATTGTTATGTCGATTCCTTAGACTTTTTTGCGCTAGAGGCTAGAAAACAAGTGTTTGCCTTATGTTATGAGAAAGGTATTCCAGCAACAACGGCTGCACCAATTGGGATGGGAACGGCTTATCTAAATTTTATGCCAGGTAAAATGACTTTCGAGCAATACTTTGGCTTAAATGGCTATACGGAAAATGAGCAATATTTAAAGTTTTTTTTAGGGTTAACACCAGCGGCATTACAACGACCTTATTTGGTCGACCCTAGTAAATTGGATTTAGCGGCTAAGAAAGGACCATCAACAATTGCTGGTTGCCAGCTTGCTGCAGGTGTTGCAGTAGCACAAGTCGCTAAAATATTTCTTAATCGTGGCAAAATAGTTAGTGCGCCTTGGGGATTACATTTTGATGCCTTTACTAATCAATATAAAAAAACGTGGCGTCCTTGGGGCCATAAAAACCCCATACAGCGTTTAGCCTTTGCATTAGGAAAAAAGATTTTATTAACCAATACTAATCCTCCAGAAGAGGTTATAGACAAGGAGCCCACACTTGTAGAGCAAGTCTTAAACTATGCGCGTTGGGCACCAAGTGGCGACAACAGCCAATGCTGGCGTTTTGAAATCACAGATCAAAATTCTTTTGTCATTCACATGAGCACGACTCAAGACAGTGTCGTATATGATCTAGATGGTCATTCAAGTCATTTGGCTCATGGCATATTGCTCAAAACAATAGAAATTGCTGCCACTAAATTCAAAACTAAAGCCCTCATTACCCAAGACTGCATTGATGATAAAGACATTAGGTTCAGCGTGGTACTTGAAGGTGACGACAATATTTCGCAGCACCCATTAGTACCGTATATACGATCCAGAGCTGTACAGCGCCGTTCTATGGGGACTAAAAAATTAAGCCAACAAGAAAAAGCTGAATTGGAACTGGCCTTGCCTGAAGGTTACTCAATACAATGGTTTGAAAGTTTTTGGGATAAATGGGAAATAGCAAAGCTAAATTTTTGCAATGCAAAAACTCGATTAACCATGAAAGAAGCCTTTGAAGTTCACAAAAATATTATTGAGTGGAAAGCACAATTTAGTGAAACCAAAATACCTGAACATGCATTAGGCGTCGATTGGCCAACAGCAAGGCTAATGCAATGGATGTTTGAAAGTTGGAACAGGGTTCAATTTGCCAATAAATACTTTGCTGGCACCGTATTACCACGTATTCAATTGGACGTTATCCCTAGCTTAAGAAGTTGTGCTCATTTTGCTGTGGTTGCAGATTCCGAGATTAAAACGACAGCGGATTATATTGAGGCAGGAAAGGGCATCCAAAACTTGTGGCTAACCTGCACTAAATTAGGTTTGGGTTTCCAGCCAGAACAGACCCCCGTTATTTTTTCTCGATATTTAACGGCAGGACGAAAGTTCACTGCAGACTCTGATGTAATAAAAAATGCAGAGAAAGGAAAGCATCTGTTTGATGCCATTGTTAACAATGCAAATAACACCGTGTTTCTAGGGAGAATTGGGCGTAGTCAATTACCTAAGTCTCGCTCTGTTCGTTTACCTTTAGATAAATTAATGGCTGAGGAATAAAACTAGCCAGTCTAAATAAATAACTATCAATTATTTAAACGATAAAAATTGATAAAACTAAGGTTCTTAATAGAGGTAAATATACTCACTAATGATTGCAAAAAAAATTACAGACTCACAAATAAATGATGTGAAAACGCAGGAATTAGCCTGTCTTGTTGTAGAAAATAACATTTCAAACAAAACAGTAATAGAAGAGACAACGCATAAAAACCAGCAACTTTTGTATGTTCCATCGGGTTTTATGCAGCTGCGCGCCTTAAATGAAGTGTTGTTAATCTCAAGTGGGCAGGCTGTGATTATTCCAGCTGGAATAGCCTATTCGCTTGAGGCGTTAAGTGATGTTGCAATGTGCACTGTTTATTTGGAAGCCAGTGAAGTCCCTCCTCAACATAGTGAAATGAACGTTTTTACTGTTAGTAAATTAGTGCATGAATTAATAACGGCTCTAAGCTGTGAAAGTTTTGATGAATCACCAAATATTAGAGGAGATAAAATTGTAGCCTTGATGGAGGTAGAGCTTAATTTAGCTGAAAGCAGTCCATTTATTATTCCAATGCCTAAAGACTCTCGACTTAACTATATTTGTTCTAGGTTAATCCAAAATCCTTCACAAAATAAAACCTTAAATGAATGGGGAAATGAATGTGGGGCCTCTGAACGAACGCTGAGTAGGTTATTTAGCAAAGAACTTGGAATGAATTATAGGAGCTGGCGGCAGTTAGTTAGAGTGCATTATGCATTAGATCTGTTCACTGAGAAAAAAAGTATCAAGCAGGTTGTTACGACCTGTGGTTATAGAAGTTATAGTGCATTTACCTCTGCATTTCAGTCACATATAGGCGTTACCCCATCAGCTTTGAATAAACTATTAGTTTAGCTCGGTGAACAAGGCAGTAGGAGGTGGAGATAAAACGGGGACTTCAAGATGACGCTGATTCAGGCAACAAATGATAACTTTGCCGTTCGTTTTATTGAGCAATCAATTACAAAATTCTAAATTCATTGTGCTATTTTCTCCTACTGAATTTTTTCTACTGATATAGATGGACTTGGTATGTGCTGAATTTTTAATCACTTTCTTGAGTTTATTACTGCTTTCTGCTTTACTAATATTGTTTAATTAAATAGTAGTTTCTTCTTATTTTCTATAAAGGTTCCGTTAAATTTAGTTTCCCAAACTTTAAACACATAAATCCAGATACAACTGATGGCTAGATATCTGTTGCTATTGTGCTTACGCAGGAGACGACTGAACTCACCTTAAGTCAATCTAATGTATAAGAGAGAGTGTTATGAAATGTATTTCATTTATTAAATATGCAACAGCTGCTTCATGCTTGATGAGCGTAGCTAGTCAGGCCGAGATTAATTTTTCTGGCTTTACTAGCGTTAATGCAGGCAAGGTGCTCAGCGGTACAGGTGTTGAGCATTATAATGTCCCCCCCACTTTCCTAGCCGATTATCCAATTGTTTCTGCTTACAATGAAGAATGGGCTATGACACCAGAAAGCTTGTTTGGTATTCAAATTACAGCCGATCTTAATGATGGTTTAACTGCTATAGCGCAACTTGTTGGACGAGGTGCTGAAGATTACTCACCAGAGTTTGAATGGGCTTACCTTTCTTATGACATAAATGAGCATTGGACCGTTCAAGCTGGGCGTAAGCGCTTACCACTTTTTTATTATTCTGATTTTTATGATGTGGGTTATGCATATGTATGGATGAGAGCGCCTGCTGATAACTACACTTGGCAGATATTTAATTATAATGGCATAAACTTGATGTACAACACTGATGTAGGTGAATGGTCATTGGCAGCGAATATGTATGTGGGTAAAGAAGATGATAAAGAGAATAAATTATTAGGAAATTTCTTTTTCGGCGATCAAACAAGAGAGATATGGAAAGACATGTTAGGTGGTGTGGTAAACCTTAGTAAGGATTGGTTTGAATCACGTTTTACGTATATGCAATACACGAATCAGCGCTATGTTGGTGGCGAAAAGACGATGTGGGGAGGGCTAGATAGTCGTAAAGGAAAATTTTTTGGTGCAGCCTTTAATATGGATTTTGATGATTGGTTTATTTTAAGTGAGATTAATCGATTAGATTTAGAATTTGATGGAAATTTAGATACTAACATGCTGACCTTAGGTTATAGGTTTAGTGCCTATACCCCATATGTTGCTTACTCAAGTATGAAGCAAAAAGGAGATGATGTTATGGATGGTGAAAACCACAATACGACATCAATCGGCTTACGTTGGGACTTTCATGACTCCGCAGCATTCAAAGTGCAATACGATAAAGTTAAGGATAATTCCCATGATTTTGCCGTAGCTGGTGATAGTAAATCAATCTCATTTGGCATAGATCTCGTTTTTTAAGGACATTAAATATGAATTATTTTAATAAGATATTAGTGGTTATAGGGCTAATGCTAAGTAATTATGCCGTTGCTGATGTTGCTGTTATTGTGAATTTAGAAAATGGCGATACCATTGATGCAAACCTAATCAAGAAAATATACTTAGGTAAAGCAAAAGTGTTTCCTAATGGTACTAAAGTGAAAGTTTATACATTGTCTAGTAACCAAGAAGACACAAAATACTTTCGTCAAAAAGCACTGAAAAAATCTAATAGTCAATTCAAGTCATACTGGTCAAAGTTGGCTTTTACAGGTAAAGGCACACCGGCTACGAAGCTAGATACTGCAGCTGACATTATTTCCGCCATTAAAAAAGATCCCAAAGCCATTGGTTTTGTTAACGTGAAGGATGTTAGTAGTGATGTAAAAGTTGTAAAAAATTATTAGCGAGTAACTTTGTTAAGGTTAGCCACTAAAGTATTTTTCTTTAGTGGTTATGTTATCAAACTTAAGCAACTTAAATTGCCTTTCTAGGCATAGAGGTAAGTATGGTTTTTTTTAAAAAGTTACCTATTTTTTATAAGATTTTAGCAATCTTAGCCATTGCGACACTCAGTTTTGTCGCTAATCTAATTATCAATATAAATGCAATTTCAACAAATCAGAGTTTATTAAATAACATAGAAAATACCACCATACATTTAGTGAACTTGACTAGTGAAAATGTTACTCGTTGGCAGCGTATTGATGAAATGTATAGTCAAAGTGTCTCTTTTGGTGATGAGGATTTGATTGAACAAGCGGGGGAATTACTTGTAAGTTTAACGGCTAACTTCACACGTATATCCTCATTAGATAGTCAATTTACAAATATCAATACTCTGATGGAGCAAAGCCAAAAATATAATAAAATAAGCAAGGATATTTCTTTAGCTTTTATTAATGAACAAATCGACTTTGAAGCAGCTAAACCTAAAATAGAAGAAAAAACGCAACTGTTCAAAGTGATTGAAGAGTCATTAATTCAAGATAAGAAAAAAGCATCAGATTTATTTAAGTCGCTCATAAAAAAAACTATTAGTAACGCAAATGATTCGAGGGATTTGAGTATAATTTTAGGTGTTTCTCTTTTAATTATAATGTCTTTTCTAAGTGTTATTATTGCCCGTTCAGTGAGTCAATCGGTTGTGACAATTGATTCTTCTTTGAAAAAGTTAGCGCTAGGAGGAGGCGATTTAACTAATCAAATTGAGGTTGCTAGTAAAGATGAATTAGGGAGTGTGGCACAAAACTTTAATGCTTTTACTCAATTTTTAAGATGCATCGTAAAAGAAGTCATTGATACTGTGCCGCCGTTAACTCACTGTGCAGACCAATTAACTGAAAAGGTAAAATACGTTAATAAAAATGTACAAGAGCAAGCGAATGTAGCTGAGGTCACTAAACAATCAATGATCGAAATGCAGCAAAGTGTTACTGATATAGCTAAATCAGCTTCTGAAGCGGCGACTGCAGCAAATGAAGGCGAATCTGAGGTTAATTTGGGTATGGAAAATGTTCAGAAGTCTTTATCTGTATCAATCGCTTTAGCTGAAGAAATTAGTAATGCCTCTCAGGTGATTAATCAGTTAGCAAATGACTCTCAAAACATGAATCAAATTCTTGATGTAATTAATGGTATTGCTGAGCAGACAAATCTACTCGCTTTAAATGCGGCAATAGAAGCTGCAAGAGCGGGTGAACAAGGAAGGGGCTTTGCTGTGGTGGCAGATGAGGTGCGCAGTTTAGCGTCTAGAACAGCATTATCTACCACTGAAATTAGAGATTTGTTAGATAAGTTAATCTCTGCTGCCGATAAGTCAGTGACAACAATGGGACTAGCTAGCGGCCAAGCGCAAAGTAATGAAAAAATATCTTTAGAAGTAGATAATTCTTTAACAAAAATAAAAAATAAAATAGGGCACATCAGTTCAATGAATTTCCAAATTGCAACAGCAACAGAAGAGCAATCAAGTGTTGCTGAAGTCGTTGTTAGCAATATTGAGCAAATGCACAGTAGTTTTAGTTCAACACAAAATTCAATTGAAGAGATTGGCCAAGTTGCACAGATGTTGGATAATAATTCAGCTCAATTACAAGAGACAACATCAAAATTCAAAGTCTAATTTACATCTAGATATTTATACATGGTGCTGATTATTAAAGATTAGTTATGTAATAACAAGCTCGGGTAAATCAATCAGTACCATGAATATAGTGCTCCTGAGCGAACGTAAAGTAGGGTGTTTCGTTAAGGGCTGTCCTATCCAAATGTCAGTTTATTTAGCATGCATAAGTTCCTACCCTTGGAATAGACATACTTCATATTAAAAATGGCGGTAAACACAATGTTTACCATGGGTAAGCAATTCAATAGTATTTTCATAAGTAGCCCCTAATTTAGTAGCGACACTTTTAGATGCTTCGTTATTGGGTGAAATATAGCTGACTAAACTTTTCGCTTGCATGGTTCCTTTTACGTAAGTAATGCAGCTAAGGCCTGCTTCCTGCGCAAACCCCTTACCTTGAGCTGCTGGAACTAACCAATATCCCAGCTCGAGTTCTGGCCAGCCAGGCGAGTTCCATAACCCGACACAGCCAACAAAGTTATTGTTATGTTTCTCTTCAACTGCAAAATAGCCGAATTGATTAAGCTGCCAATGTCCAATTAACATGGCTAAATTGCGCCATGCATCGTCTCTATCTTTTTTCCCGCCGACGTACTTTGCATTGATCTCATCATTATAAAATAGTGCATAGTCTTCAAAATCCTTGGCCGTCCACGGCCGTAACCTTAATCGTTCTGTTTCTAAGGTGATTTGATTCATGTGTTGTCCGCCGTTTGTTTAATAAAAGCTAAATTTATACCGATTGAGATCAACATGGCGCCGCTAACTCTATCAATGGTTTTGAGCATTTTACTGCTATTGACTCGTTCGTTGACCTTATGGCTAATACGGCCATAAAACATTAATGATAACCACTCGATTACTATGCTGGTGACTCCTAGAATCAACAACTGGAGTGCAAATGGTTTAGTCACGTCAATAAATTGAGGCAAAATAGCGACAAAGAAAATGAGACTTTTGGGATTTGAAAGCTCAATTAATAAACCACCTTTAAACACTTTACCAAAGCTAAAACTTGGCTTGCCTTGAATCAATTGTTGTTGATGTTTTGCCATGAACAAATTAATGCCTAGCCAAATTAAGTAAGCAGCACCCATCAATTTCACAATATTAAAAAACATGTAAGATGAAGACAGTAAGGTTCCAACCCCTGTTGCAGATATACCAAAATAAATGGCGCTGCCAGTGACAATACCAATATTGGCAGCAAAGCTAGCCCTGTAACCGGAGCTTATTCCATGCGATACAACGTAATAGACGGAAGGCCCAGGGGATATACATAATAATAATTCGGTGGCACAAAATAATAGCCAAATGTTAATGTCCATTCATAGCTCCAAAATCTACAACAATCACTCTAAATTATTCGTTTTTTGGAATAGTCGAGAATCGTGACGTTCGTATTCCAGACCATAAATATCTTTCAACTGATTAATGTGTATTAGCGTTTGTTCGTCAAATGCTGGTGCTCCATCAAAAGCGTGTAAAACAATGCTTTCAAGTAACTCTCCGAGGCTAAGATCATGATATTCCGCGACGGCCTTTAATACTTTGATTAACTTTTTCTCCATGCGCAGGCCCGTTTGGATCCTTTCTAACTTGAGGGGCTTGGCTTGATTGTCATTGCTCGTTGTCATAATTATTACCTTTGGTGTTATATTGTTACCGTGGTAACTTGCGGTGCTTTGGAAGTAAACTTCATTTTTTATCGCTTACTTTGAATGGTAGGCAGCCAAATTCAGATATGAAAAGAGTGATAAGGACAAACCAAACATATTGGTCATGCACAATTGAGGTGATTAATAATTATTGCTCAGTCGTTTTTTAAGATGTGGATAAAAAGGTTTTCAGCCATTAGCAAAGACTTAAGTTCGCTTTGTAACGACTTTTATTTTGATAATTAAGGCTTGTTGTAATTACTTACTTCGCTTATCTGGTCGGTAATTAAGGGCAGGGGGATATTCTTTGATGATCTTGTGGCTATTGCATTTAAGGCCAAAGCTAACAAGTAACTTTGGCTTATTTTAATTTACTACATTTTTATAGGCAAAAATACGACCTTGTCTTTGAAGTTCTTTTTGATATTCTCAACGGCATAAGTCCTATGGGCTGCTCCCATGACGAAAACAATTCGAGAGCCACGGTTTTTAGAGATAATACTTGTAATATTTTCTCCAATTCGTTTATCTCTAAGATTGTTAAACTCGAATATTTTTTGGTAAATAGTACCCTTAGTCCATTGCTGCCATAGCTTTACTTTTTCTCTGCGAAGCTGACCTAATTGACCATCGTTAAGTGATGACGGTGTTGCATATTTTAGTATGGTTCCCATCTCTTTAGAGATAGCATTTAAGCGTTTGGGTTTGCTTTTTAAGAAAGCTTCATCGTTGCTTAACTGCTTTTCTATTTTTTTCACTTCTAAGTTTTTCCAGTATTGTGCTGGAATAGGTTTCCCTTGAATTTCACTGCCTAGCCAATCAAAACCAAAAACATTTTTCTCGTATTGATTTGCTAACACGACCATTTCGTTAGGATAATTTGAATTAAGGTAATCAGCATCTAATCCTATATCTTCATTTCGTATTTCAACGCCAACGAAATCAGGATTATATGATTTAACTAATGAATATAATGTTTCGTAATCATAACTAGGGTGGCCTTTGTGCATACCATGCATTGCGGAAATGACTACTACTTCTGTAACTTTTGTTTCATTGGCCTTTAGGGGGGTAATATTTGATGAAATTAAAACCAATAAAACCGTTTTAATAAGAACTTTAATTTTCATTTGATGCCTATTTTATTAAGAATAATTTTCGAAAGTATCACTAATGGTATTTACGATGTTCTGACCAGCTGCGTGCTGGTGTAGTGTTTTCAAGGTTGTCCTATAATTTATTGTAATAGCTAGAATTTATAGTCGAACGGGTAAAAAACTTTGGCTAACTTCAATTAATAGGGCAGGGTAAGGTTATAGATATAGTGACGCTTAATCCATTGATTAACGGGCATCTATGAAGGATATTATACTTAAAGTTTTCTTTTAAACACGCCATTTTTTATCTGAAAACGGACAGAATAGACGTATCCATCTTATCCCATATAGTGTCTTTTCAGTTGAGAAACTTCAGGTTAAGCAGTCTCGTCGGCTTGTTTTTCATTTGCATACAAATAAGCCGGTAGGGCACACGATAATCCAACCGTACAACTTAATATAAAGAATATAAGGGGTTTTGGAGCCGCTGAATTCTTAGCACGTTGAAAGATGAAAACCCAAAAAACGACAGTCGATATTAAAAAATCCGCCGTAAACCCACTACTCGCTTTGTTATCAAATAACTCCATTAGGAATAGAGGGAAGTTTAACCCTTCAACTTGTACAAATTGAAAAAAAAAGATGTAAGGGATAATTGCCCCAACAATTGCTAAAAATAGGTAAATACCTTTCATTAAAGCTCCATAGGTTACTTGGTAGGATAATTAAACTGTTGAAATAATTAAACTCTGTCAATGATAAGACAGTAAGTTACTTATGCCATAGTTTCAATGGTTTATGCTACTAAATGTAGGCACATTTTAGTTAAAGCTCTGCACATAAGACAATCATGTCAATACATCGTATCCCGTTCTCAAAAATAGGTTCAGGATAGGATGCAAAATAATTAGTTTTAACATAGCTCATCCTAAAGCCGCATTTTTGATACAAAGCAAGCTGTGAAATACTC
>Ga0105354_1000536_pt1 | contig 23393 bp, 20 predicted proteins | sample GOMGulsemesocosm_FD_83658 | JGI IMG/M metagenome (GOLD analysis project Ga0105354, IMG submission 83658) | Methane-oxidizing microbial communities from mesocosms in the Gulf of Mexico - GOM9B Gulf of Mexico | ecosystem: Environmental > Aquatic > Marine > Cold seeps | place: USA: Gulf of America...
TGCCTAAAAACAAATTAAATATTTTAAAACAGATTGTAAAAACTCATGACAAAGAGGCAAAAATGATTGTTATGGAAGCTTCAGAGTTGTTAGGATCAAAATACAGTAAAGAGTAATTTTTTTTCATATTTCATTATTAATGAGACATTGTATATTATAAATACCTTAGAGTAGTATAAAATATCCTATTTTACATAATATAAATTATAGTTCAAATTGTATTATGAGTAAAATGGCGAATACTGTGTATTTTACATAATTATAGATGTCAGACTTCATTTAAAATCTATATCGTATTCATTTAAAATCTAGAATAAATTTCATAAAATAAATACTAAGTAGTTTTATATAAGCGCTTTATTAAAAAATAATGTGTGATTATTCTGTGAATTCGTTAAAATATAATATAGATTTTAAATGAGTTTTATTTTTTAATAGTATTATTATAGTTTCTAATTTTTAATCCCTCATATCTTAGATATTTATACAAAGTAGCTTTTGATATGCCAATTAAAATACATATTTCACCTATGTTAAGCTTTTTCTCTTTATAATATTCACTACATAACTTTGCTCTAGCTATATTTTTTTTACTTAACCCTTTTGGAGCGCCTAAAACTTTCCCTTTCTTTTTTGCTGATTCATGTCCTGCTTTAATTCTTTCAGTAATGATGTTTTTTTCCATTTCTGCTAAGGAAGTAATTATACCAACTAGATGCTTAGAATATTTAGTTGTGTAAGTTGTATCTATATAAGGTTCTGAAATGCTTTTAAATTTTATTTCTTTTTTAATTAGGTCATTCATTACCTTAATGAAATGAATGTTACTTGTGGCTAAACGATTAATTTTCCATACAACTAACGTATCATTTAAACGTAATTTTTTTAATAAATAATTTAAATTTTTACGTTCTGTTTGATATTCCGAATCAGCTTCTATTGTGATGTTATTTTCCTTAACACCATATTTTAATAAGGCATCAATTTGTAAATCTATATTTTTACTATTAGTATTTACTCTTACATATCCAAATAGCATAGTTGTTTCACTTTTCATGTTTTTAGACAAAGTTATTTATACTACTAAGCCTATTGAAATTTGGTTTAAATTCACATGTTTTTTGTCGCTAAAACTATATAGCACTTGTGTTTTTTTGATAATTACTTCCTTAATTATTTATGAGGTTTACTCCACAAACAGATCAAAAATAAATTCTTGATCTCGGTTTCTAAAGTTATTGTCATCTGCGTATCTTTATAAATTCGGGTATTGGTAAATATCATATTTTACATTAATTTTTTTACTAAACTATTGGATTCTTCACGAACATTCGTTTTGTCCAAATTTAAAATAGATATTAATCCCTCTAAGTTATTTTCTAAACGTTCTGGAATATCCTTTGTCAATTACCCTAAAATATGGTCGTTCCACTCACCTATTGTTTTAGCCAAAATTCTATGAGGCCAATTACTATACTTACATTTTATAAAGTAATATTCTCAATACTATAGCCTAAATATTGTTCAATAGAAAAACTTTCTAAGTCTGGATCAATATCAATTTCATTCAAAACTAATTCTATATTTCTATTATCTTCATATGCATCGATTGCATTATGGAATTTCATATGTGTTAATTTTTCAATTAAAGAAACATTAACTTGGTAAGTATTTGCTTTTGAAAATTCTAAAAATAAATGATCTTCCTCACTGCTCGATTCCAACTCATTTTCTACTACGATATCATTCTCTATTAATAAACTTTCTTGGCTCATCATAAAACCAACTCGGTATAATTTCCCGTCTTTTTTTGGATATACAATTATTTTCCAAAATAGACGAGGTATTTTTATTGATTCATCATTAACTAGAGTTACAAATTCAGGGTCATTTGATGATAAAACTGGCCCTGTAAACACACAAATTTTTAATTCTTTTTCTTCAGTTTCTTTATGTAATATATAGTCTTCTAAATTAACCCAAATTTTTCTATTTAGATCTTTATGTTGAGGAACTGAGTTACTATAATAAAATGTTGACTCAGCAGCTACTTGAGCTATAGCCATTGTATCTCCCCATTGAACATCTTCTCTTTTTACCATGTGACCTCTATCAAAATCGCTTTTCTCTGCTTGATATAACTCTAATCCAAATTGAAATTCTTTAGCCCTTCTGTCTTTTTTCCAGCTACCCTTTCTTGCTATTTTTTTAAATAGTTTTCCATCGATATTGGATGCAGTATAGAAAGGGAATTTACGAGAAGCAGAAAGAGCAACGCTATAATTTAAATAGTTCAAAGTGTTTTCTTCTGAATTTTCAATAGGTACAACATCACTTGATCCAACCTCAGTAAACTCTGGAAGATTTATTGATTCTGTTATTTCAGTATTTTTTAAAAAACTTTTATCAAAACCATGATATAAATGTTCATTTTTCATTTTTATAATTTTTAAAAACTATTTAAAGCTTTATTGATTTTCGTTAAAGAATTCTAAGATTTTATTAATTTGGATTCCTTCATTTCTTGATTTGAAACCTGAAGGAAGATTTGGTTCCGTAGGTTTTCTTCTACCTCCACTATGATGCAATGCTACTACATCCCAATTAGAGTTAAATACTGGAGATCCTGATGAGCCTTGTAATGTATCTGTTAAGTATTGTATTACTCGATCATTAATATTTGTAACTATATTGTGATATAATGATATTTGTTTCATTTGGCCTGCTGGGTGTTGAATAATATTTACAAAGTCATTTTTTTGAATAGGAATTTCTTTTAAGGTGAGAACACCAAATTTTTCAAGTTCTGAATCTATACATCTTAGTTTAAAAATAGAAACATCGAGATCTTTTACAGGTGATTTATACCACGGCCCCTTTTCGTCTATTCCAAAGCTTTTTGACGCTTTCGAATCACCATTTATATCTTCTTCATAATTAAAAATAATTCTGGTATTTTCAAATTGTGATTTATGGTTTATTACATGAAAATTAGTCATAAAAAAAATATCATTATCATTTTCAATCTTAAATAAAAAACCAGTACCAACGTCTTTAACACCAGCCATGTTAATTTCCACTTTGGCAACAGATTGACTAGCCATGATACCTTTTTCTAAAAAACTGATAGGCAATAAAGTATTATTTCCCATTGTTATTTTTTCGAGAGTATCTTTCTCAATTGCCTTCCAGTCAGATATCTCGTCAATATCTGGGCTTAAAGTATAATTTATTTCTTTTGTGTTTAATGCAGAAATTAAATAAGGATTATCGGGATACTTTTCTAATATTACAGATACTAAATCATTAACTTTATTATTTTTATCTGCTTCTGAGATAACACTGTTCCATATATCTAAAGCTGTACCTTGAAATCTAATCATTTGTGGTTTTAGTCCAGTAGCCTGGACATATTTAACAATGCTTTCAGGTATTGGTTCTATCTCTCCTAATAAGTCATTTAACTGAGTAAGTCTTTTTGTCCAAGCCATAATAAATTAATTACTGTTCTAATATTTCTGGGTATTGCTTTGTCATTCTATCAATTAATTCTTCAATTTTTCCTTTTTCCACTAATTGGTTGATCAATTGGGCTGACATTGAAGCAGCATTATCCTCTTGAAGAAAGGCTACACTAATACCAAGTTCCTTTGCTAACTTCTTAATAGCCATACTAGATTCATAAAACTTAGGCACTAAATGAATTATTGTATCTAACGTAGTTTTATCAAAATTTTTAATATAAATCCTTTTATATAATAGATCAATTTTTGCTTTTTCTGATGAACCTTTCATTTCTTGAGGTGAATTATATTGAGCCTCAAACAAAGGACTTACTATGTCTGGATTTAAAAGATATGTTCCATTTCGATTATTTTTTTTCTTATATCCATCAAAGAATTTTTCTGCTTGCTTTCTAGCATCATTAACCTTACTATCAATAGACATAAATACAAAATCATATAACAAAGCATCTTGAGACTCATACTCCATAATGGTGAAAGGATGATAAACAATTGGAATACCCTTTTTTATAATTTCTATTTTTGACGGCTTATCAATAATTAAATATCCTCTCGGTATATTCTTAGTCGTAGAAAACCTTTTAGACCAACTAGCACTTAAAGGTTGCCACTTTGCGTCCTTAATATTAATTAAGTCACCTTCTTCGAGTCTCAAAGATTCATAGACTTCTGGAAAAATTAAAATTGGAATTCCTAAAGACGCATTACAAGAAGACGATATTGACATTATTTTTTTGCCTTCATCATTTGGCGGAAGTTTTATTGTTCCAATCCCTCCTATAACTTTTTTCGACTTACCCGGAGGGTGGAGCTCTTCCCAATCTAAGCTTTTTACTGCAATCTCTTCCTCAGTGTGTTTTCTAATTATTGAAGAATTATCTGCCCAATATAAACCTGGCACTCTAGCGACCCAATCACTAACTATGAAATGATAAAAGCTTAAAGACATTTGTGTTCTATCGGAATGTAAGCCTTTTAAGTTTCTCCAAAACTGCTCTTCATTATAAAAAGTTTGAGCTATCTCGATTTTTTTATCTATATCTAATACTTCTCCTTTAGGTTGAATTATGGAGTAATTCTCTATTGATTCAATAATTCTAGATGCTCTATATGCTTTTTCTATATTCATACTTAGTCGTTTATAAATTTACTCTTTAAACTATATATTAATTTAAATTCAGCATTATGAGTATAATCTTTATTTATCTCTTCTAATAAAGTGCTTGTATTTATTTCATCAAATTGATTATTTTTAAGCTTTTGTAGAATTATTGTCCAAATTTCAGATGGTGTTCCATTTACAGGTAAATTAGATTCTTTACCTCCTGCTTTTATCCATATCGTAGTAATTGAATTCAAATTAGAGTAAAGATTAATAGTGGTTTTTTTAAAACTCTCCCACCACTCATCATAATTAACCGTTGGCTTTTCTATTGTTCCAAGCGCCCAGCATTTAGCTCTAGTGAAAAAATCTAATAAATTAAGACATTCATATAATGCATATTTCCAATTATTACTAGTTGTAGCTTTATTTGATAGTAATGATGCTACATTTTTAAGTGCTTTTTTATTCACTAATACACCTAATCGTCTTGCTTCTTCTAAAGTAATAGATGAATGATAACCACTTATGTAAGTTTCCAAATAATTTTCGCAAAAAAATGAGTGCTTTTCGCAAATTATAATGACGTTTAATATATTCGCTGAATACTTATCAAGTAATTTTTGAGCAAAACTTGAAGAAGTAACCTTGCTTTCACACCTATTATCTAATATTTCTATTTTTTTACCTGTAATTAAATTTTCAATATACCCATAAGTAGTTGCCTCTACAAAAGCCTCTACAAATTCACTTGGTAAATTATCTAAAATTAAACTTACATTAGCATTATCATATAGATTAGCATACTTAGAGTTTGATAAAAGAGTTAAAATAATTTTCTCTAGATTATTTCCGACAACTAGGTGGTTAAAGATTATATTGACATTTTCTTTTGTAGTTATTACGTTAGCATACTCAATATCTTGGGTTAATTTTAACGATACCGCCCAAATTTGTAACCATTCAGGATTAGATCGGTCAATATTGGATAAGATATTACTATTGGAAACAGATTTCTCACCTAAAAATCTAATTAATTTGGAATCCTTCTTAACAAGAGTAAGTTCTATAAGTTTACTGTCATCTAATTTTTCACATAAATATTTAACCCCAAAAGAATCATTAAACTGAACTTCTTTTTCTAATTCAATTTGTATGATTACTGAATTAGGTAAGCTTTCATAAGTTAACAAGATATCGGCATGAAGTAAAAACCATTTTCTTTTTTTATTTATTACATTTAATACTTTCGCAGACTCTATGTTTAGATAGGATGGTAAATACTTTCTAAAAACTTGCTCTTGAGTTTTTTTGTCAGTTATAAATATGAATACATTTTCAGTTATTTTACCAGAAACATTGATTAATTTCCATTGGCATTTAATACTTTCTTCTTCTGTTGAATCTAGAACAGACTTCAAAGACGTAGTAACCGTTTTATGCCAATAGTCGGTGTTCTTTTCATTTACAGCTGCTAAATTGATCCATTCAGAAACGATTTCAATATTAATTTCTTTAGAATTTTTAAAAACTGTTTCAATAAAGCTATTCATTGCAAGACTAATTACTATCTCTCCTTTTTCGAATGCACTAAAAGATATATTCCGAAATGATTTAAGATTCCAATGTTTTCCACTTGTTATTAAAACTTCTAGTTTTTTTAAAACCTTTGACTTTATTACTTTTCCATTATTTTGGTCTGGAGATAATTTTGATAATAATCTAATTAATTGAATTATTGAATCAGAGTTTGATTCTTCAATTTTTGAATAGATGGTATAGGCTCTATCACACATTGCAATTAAAGAAAATTCTATTAAATCTATGTTTAATTTTTCAATAAAAGCTAAAAGAGGATTGTTCGTAATTTGTCCAACTAATAATTTTATTGAAGGAGATATAATTTTGGTAAGTTGACTGTTTTTAGAGTTAATAATTTCTATTCCATTCCATTTAGAAATAAGATTGTCTTGTACATAAACTAAAAGTAAATCATGGGTTGATTCAATATCATTAGGAGTAAAACTAACCCTAAATTTCAGTTTATTTCTTAATCCTACTGACAACCCTAGCCATATATTTGCTAGTGTCTCCTTAAAATCAGCTAATTCACCACAAAAAATAACAGGTGTTTTATTTGTTAATAATGCAGCAGCAGTTTCTTTTATAAAGACTGGTAATAAATCAGAAACCTTCTCAGTAAAAATAGAAGCTTCTTTTAAAATACTAATTTTTTTTATTGATGGAATTTCGACGACAAATAATTCAAATAACTCTTTTAAATTTTCTATAAGTAGAAACTTTTTCAAATCAATTATCAAAACGTGTGTAAAAACCATTCCAGATCTTGATGAGCTCTCATCTGAAAATGTTTTAGTTAATATATAGTAATTTGAAAATGAAGTTCCAGAAATATATGGTTTTAAGCTAATACCTACAGGTATTGCACCTGGCCTATCAGTAAAGCTTGTTAAAAAAGATTTTAACTCTTTATCATCCAGTTCTATATCAATACAAGAATGGGATCTATTAACGTCACCAAAATATGCTTGATGTATTTTTATGCTATTAAAATTATCCAATTATTCCTGATATTGATAAAGTTAAATCTGATTCTTTCACACCATTTGAATTTACAATATATCCGAAATTTTCTGGTCCTTTATCAATATATTCATCATCAACATTTTCATTTGATAAAGTTTTCCCCGTTGAAGAAAGTCCCATAAAAGTTACTTTATCTTGTGCCCAAATTGAATCAATAAATTGCTTAACCAAAGGCAATTTTTCTTCTAAAATTTTAGAAGGTTTACTTTCCTCAGTTATTCCATCTATATTGTCCCAACAGGAAAGAACAACAGTTAATTTTATATCAGAATTGTTTTTACATGAATTAATTCCTTTTACATGTAGTAACATTTGTAGTAATTCAATAAAAAAAGCTGTTGGAGATATCGCTAAATTAATTTCATTATTTTTTCTAGATTCTAAAACACTTTGTTCAGGAATCCCTCTATTAACAAGGTCTTCAATTGGTTTTAATTCATCAAGTCGAATAAATAACATCCAACCTGTACTATTATCAATATTTTCTTTCCATATAGAATTCACCTTTCTTTCATTTACAATTTTATCTATTTGTTCTCCTGCATAATCAGGAAAATTAAATAAAATTTTATTATTCTTAGAATCTTCAATTTCAAGTTTTAATTGTTCATTTGATGAAACATGAGTTCTTCCTGCAGATTTCCCTTCTGATAGGCTATCCAAAACTTCTCTAAAAATAATAAGGTTTTCTGGAGGAGATGTTATTTTATATGAACCTCGTTTATTTATTAACCTACCATATAATTGACCACCAAAATGTGTTTTACCAACATTTGGGCCTCCAATTATTAAAATATTATTTTGACTTTTCATATTCATTTACCTTTTTGAAAGAAATAAATCATTTTCTTTTTGGACACTAACTTTTAATTCAGTGTTTTTTTGATTCTGGATAGTTTCTAAAACCCATTCAATACTCTCAAGAATATTTTGATGAAAAATACCTTTTTGACCTTCCCTTACACTAGTTTCAAATTCTTTGTAATTTTCTATAGGTGAATTCTGAATATAAGTTGATATTTGATTTTTTATATCCGCAGAAATCGTTTCATCAGCTTTAGACCAAATTAACCCAAAAGGTTTATCATTTAAGTTTTCTTTAAGCCTATCTCCTACAAATTTTATTTGATTTCTTGCAATACCTCTTTTGTTTCCAGAAAGCATCTCAGAATCGGCAAATAAAAAGAATGCATCAGCGCTTTTATGAATCCATCTTGCTCCTTCTGCATTTATATCTTTTTTATTATAAACCCAACTATCAAACCATTCACCTGGTGCATCAGTAAATATTATATCTTTCTTAATACCATCACTATTTGTTAATGAAAAATGAAGTAATCCAGGGACTCTTCCTGCATTTCTACTCGTATGAGGTGGATATTGAATTACATTATCTTCTTTCCAACTTAAATACCAAGCTATATTCTCCCAACCTGTTAAAGTCAAAGAACCCGAAAATTTATATTCTCCAATATTTCTACCATTTCTAAGCAAACAATACAATGTAGATAAAAATGTTGTTTTTCCAGCACTTGCAACTCCAGTAACTCCAATAATTATTGGGTGTGAACTTGCAGTTAGAAAATTTAGATCTAATAAACCAAGAGTATTTCCAGTCCAAGGAAAACTTAAGAGATGTTCTTCTTCTATCTCTTCGTCTTGCGACTCAATATCTTCTTTTGAATTATAAAATTGGCAATCAGTTACATATTCATGACCTTCAACGTTACATCCTGTTTCATTTGGAAAACAGCTTTCTTTCGAACATTTTTCATTCATATTATTTAGAAATTAAAAATTGAGCCATTAAGTCATGAAGGATTGATACGGACAAAGTATTAAATGTTGTTTTTTCCTTTAAATCAATACCTGTTCTGTTTTGAAAATCTTGAATTGATACTTTGTCATTTATAAATAATCCAATAAAATCGGTTAATGAAACTCTACCTTCGGATTCATTAAAATTATTTAGATATTCCAACAGAATAGATTTCTCATTCTCAATAGATTTTAGATAACTTTCAAAATTAATTTCCTCTTCTTTATCTAGTAATAGGTATAAAGTATCTTTTAATAAAAAATCAACACTAACTGGTGTTTTTGAAGGCAATTGTAGATATAAATCAGAACTCATTATTACAGGTAGTAGATTTTTATCTAATTCCCGATAAGATTTCTTTTGAGATTGAGAATAAAGAGTTTCTTTCCACCATAATAATTTACTTCTTCTCTCAACTGCAACCATTGAAGAAAATGAAATTTCAAGACTTTCATTCAATGATTTTTTAAAAGCAGTAAAAAATTTATTTATAGGGGTTTCAATTGAATCAGGTGAAAGTGTTTCATTAAATTGATTAATAGCTAATTGAAAAGCTGACGTAATTCCGTTACTTGAAGTTGTAGCAAAATGTTCACCCCAAGATGCATTTATACCATGTTCAGGTCCATGTCCACTAGGAGATGATTTAGCAGATTTTAACATGGCGGCTTTTAATTTTGTTTTATTAAGATCAACACTACCAAGTTTAAATTCTTTTAATTTTAACGGAGCTATTTTAAGTGAATGCTCTTCCTCAATAAAAGACCACTCTTTTATAGCATCTTCCTCTGCTAATTCTGCTAATTCACTTAAAAGATTTTTAACTATTTCTTTATCCCTTCCTAATTTAGCATAAGGAAAATAATTACTTCCTGTTAAATAAATTATTCGAGCAATCTTAACATCACTATTCCCTAATTCATATAATGCATTTAAGATTACTCCTCGTAATATTTGGCAAGGCATTTCCTTATGTTTGATTCTAAGTGTCTTCCAATATTCTGTAACTATAGCCTCTACTTCTTTTAAAACTGGTTCTTCTTCTGATATATTAGGGTCTAATGCTACAAGTGTATATTTAGGTAGTTTTGATAAGTCTTTTTCTAAAACATTTTGTAAATCAGTGATAGATTTTTCTAAGTGTTCAAGTCTTTCGTCCTGGTCTCCAATATCAAATAGTCCAGTTTCAAGAAATTTTTGAAAGAATTTGTTTTCCATTATTGTTATTTGTTTATTTTTTAAATATTAATTTTATTAAAAAAAATAGATCTTATAAAAGTAGAAAAATCCAGCATATTTAAAGCTGTTAAATATCAGTTTTTAAAAGTATTTATTACTAAGGATTAAAGCATTGTAATCTAAAGTGTTAAAGGTTTAAATGATTTATTTAGCTCACTAATATTGATGATTAGTACAATTTATTTTATCACTATTTATAATGAGGAAATAATGTAGCATGATGCTATATTAGCTTAGAACAGTACAAATAACAATTAGTAATCAAACCATTTACCAACACTTTATTTTTTAATCATTGGGTTTATGTTTGTGTGGTTTTAGCTTTGGATGTTTTGGTTTATTGTCGGGGTTAACTCGTCTTCTTCTATCAGGAGTACCATCCTCTTTATTTGGTTTTGGACCTGGTTTGATTGCTTCAACTGTCATCATAGTATTTGTTTTTTTAATATTCAAGTTTAAATATATAGCAATGAATACATAACTATTTACGGGATTCCGTATCCTACTTAAAATTTACACCAAAATAATACATCCTAAAATTTAATGACTAAGGATTTATATTGAAATAAGTAAGAGAATTGCTTACTGTATTAATCTAATTAATCATTGAATAGAACAATCAAAACTACTATAATAATAATTGTTTTTTTTGGGTAACAAAAACTGAATTTAGGTAACTTAGAATGTGTATTCTATATAGTATCAAAAAAAGCGACTCCTAAAAAAGAAGTCGCTTTTTAAACGCTAAGTTATTTTACACACAAGTGATTAGTAATTAATATGTTAACCAATATTTGTGTTAATACTCCAACTTAACAAATAATATCAAACCACCTTGTATTGTGTTACAAAAACATCATCAATATCTTTGTAACTATTGGTACAATACACATGATTGATACTTTCTTTTAGTTCCTCAAAACCATAATTAAATTGCCCGTGAGTTATATATAAAAATACCTTTGAAGCGCCTTGCTTTTTTAATTCAGCAGCCAAATACTTAAAAGTTCTGCCTCCATCAGCTAAATCATCTACAAGTAAACACTCTTTATCGGTTACATCTCCTTGTATACTAATAATAGGCTCACCGTTAACCCTAACCTTGTTTGATGGGATCAAATCTGCATTAAGTTTTTCTGCAATAGCATGTGTTGCTTTATAGGCTCCTGCATCTGGGCTAACCAAAACAGGGGTACCTATAGCATGATACGCTTTTTCAACAAACGAAAAATGAGATACTCTTTCAGAATTATTTAATAACGCTAGTGATATATCACTATGAGGGTGCAAAACCTTTACCTTATCAAAACCCATATTATTAATGAATTTTGTGATGACCTTTAAATCAAATGATTCATTTTCATTAAAACGTCTGTCCGAACGTTGCCCTATTAAACAATAGATAGTTAATACAGAAACTGCATTTTTATTCAAAGTATTTACAGTATCCCAAGCTTCTTTAATTGAAGCCACAGCAAATAAATCTTCATAACTATTACCTCTAATATGTATGTCTAAATCGCCATTGGTTATAATTTTAGAAGCTACTTGCCCATCATGGAATTTCTTTAAGTCGTATTTCATAGCTTACTTTTTATAGTCCGTTATTAATTCTATCTCTTATTTCTTGTAAGTTAATCTGATTTATAAATTTACCTTCTTCATAAATCACTTGCAACTCGCCTTCTTGCTCTTCTAGCTCTGTTACTTGGTCAATTAAAACATATTCATCAGCAATCAACTCAACTTTTACAAGTCCTTTAGCTGATTTTTTTATCCCATCATCTGTAATAGGGTCTTTAAATATTTCTCTTCGTTCACCGTTTACAACTACTGAAGTTGCTTTCATTGCAAAACCAAAAGTATCTCTTGTATTAAATTGATACGTAAAAGAACCTATTCCTAAAACCACATTGGTAGTTGCAAATCCTTTTTCATGCAATCGTTGACATATTTGTTCAGCTCGTTCAGTAGTAATACTATCGCCATAAATAGCGCCTATATGAGCATCCAATACTTTGTAGCCTTGTTTGTTTACAATACCTCCAAATACATCCCACAATAGTTCTATAACACCTTTCTCTACAGGGGTTTTTCCTCCTAAAGTTCTAACTTCTCCACAAATTATAGCAACTGGGTCGCCACTATCAGGTCGTATAACCAGTTTACCATCTCTAGCCAATACTTCTTCCTTCAGTTTTGGTAAATAATCAGTAAGTACTTTCCATAAATCCCAAGTATCACTTACTACTGATAATATTCCCGTTGGATATGTATTCATTAAATGTTTGAATGTTCCTATTTCATCATCTTTAGTTCCAGCACACATTACAGAATGTTCAGTTGCATTTACAGATCCTACTACAAAACCTTTGGCGTTATAATATTTACGTAAGCCACTTATTACTGGTAAAGTATCAGATCCCATAAATACTGTTGCATGTCCCATACCAGAAGCTTGTGAACTTTGCAATCCTCCCATTCCTCGCATTGAAAAATCATGCCCTTGGAAATCGATAAAACTTAAGTTGTCTTCATCAGTAGTTAAAGCCCATTTTTTGAAAATTCTCTTATAGTTAATCGCTATTGTAGCAGAAGTCATTGGTTGCCATAACATAGCTGATAAAATTGTTTCAAGAAAATTGGTTACCCAATAAAATTCTGAATGGGTGTTGACTACCGTTACCATTGGAACTCTAATTGGCACCTCTACTCCTTCTTGTAAAGACTTTACTCTAATTGGTAAATATTGTAAATCATGTAATTTTTTATAATGAGCAACATCATAATCAGAACCTAAATACATTGATAGTTCTTCCTTTATCTCATTACATACTTCTTCTTTAGGCTTAGAAAAGAAATTATCTTCAAAATAATCATGTAGCCATTTCATAACAAACTGCTGCCCAAATGACACTACTTTATCACATCCTTCTGGTGCATATTTATTACTTCGTGGTGTCCAGTTTGAATATACGTGTTCTGTTCCTTTTGGATATTGTTGATGATGTCCTGTTTTGTAACCGTCAGTTAAAAGTAGTCCGTTCATAATATTTAATTTAAAAATTTATAATAGTATCAATTGATAGTTATAGTACTTAATGCGTCATTCATGTTATTAAAGAAAGGAGTATTATAATGCTCACATAAAACACGTACATAACGACTTTTATAAAATTTATTAGGGCAAATTACAATTAATTTAGCACTGGAAACATATAGTCCCAGTTCTACTAATGATATTGGTGATTGAGCTTAGGTAGTAAATTAAGAATTATTTTGTCACATATTTTCAGTGCATCCAACTCCCATGTAATATGTTTCCTCATTTCAATATCATTTAAGATATTATGATTAGTATTTGTAGGGTCAAAATAATTATATGAAGCTCCTAATCTAGTTACAACAGCTTCCCTCCAACTATCTTGTCCTATTGTGTTCATACTTCCTGCTAAAAATATGTATTTAGCTCCCTCCTCTTTTAAGTGTAAACTTTTATCAGATGTATGTACCATTTTTAATTTGCGTTATTGTTACACAAATATACATGAATTAATTCGTTAGAGCCTAATAATTTGTGTAAAAACAACACTTATTAGTATAAACACCTGTATTTCAGTATGTATCTTGTCTGTTATTGAAAATCAACACATATGATTTAATAATATTAAATTGTTAATTGTATCTTTATTGCGTGAAAAAGACACAAAATATAGAGTTTGCTGTTGATGCCATAGTATTTGGTTACAACAAAGAAGATGGTGTTAGGCTATTACTTATAAAAAGGAAGTACGACCCTTTTAAAGGGGAATGGGCTATTCCTGGTGGGTTTGTATTGGATAATGAATCTTTAGAAGATGCTGTAGAAAGAGAGTTACAGGAAGAAACTGGGGTTAAAATAAACTACTTGGAGCAATTGTATACTTTCGGAAAACCTGATCGTGATCCAAGAAGAAGAATCATTTCTGTTGCCTATTTTGGTTTGGTAAAATCAAGCCAGTTTGAAAAACTAAACGCTACTACTGATGCTGAAGAGGCACAATGGTTTAATATCAATGCACTCCCGAAGCTAGCTTTTGACCACCAAGAGATTTTGAATATGGCAATTGAACGCTTAAGAGCAAAAATCACTTACCAGCCAATCGGTTTTGAACTACTTGAACAGAAGTTTCCTTTTTCAGATTTAGAACACCTCTATGCTGCCCTATTGGACAGACCAATCGATAGACGTAATTTCAAAAAGAAAGTTATGAGCCTTGGGATTTTAGAAGAGTTGGATGAAAAAGCTAAATCTACTGGTGCTGGTAGACCTGGTAATTTATTTCAATTTAATAAAACAACCTATACCCGTTTATTAAAAGAAGGAATGCACTTTGAAATATGAGCACTGATTTTCAACCATTACTTCAGTTTATTGCAAATACAGTAGCGCTTAACACTAAAGATGAAGCACTACTATCTTCAAAACTTACTACAGAACAATTTGAAAAAGGCGATATAATTTTACAACAAAATAAGGTTTGTAAAAATTTAAAGTTCGTTATTTCTGGTGTATACAGAGTATATCAAATTAATGAAGGAAAAGAAATTACAAGTTATTTTAATTATAAGGAGCGTAACCCTTTTGTAGCCTCATTTATAAGCATATTGACCAATAAACCAAGTACTGAAATTATTGAATGTATTGTACCGGGTAAATTGATTACTATTAGTTATCAAGATTGGACAAATCTTTATGAGATAAGCCATGAGTTAACTACTTTTGGTAGAAAAATGGCTGAATACAATTACGTATTGGCTATGGAACGTATAGAATCATTACAATACCAAAGTGCTTCTGATAGATACCATATCTTTTTAACGCACTACCCTAGCCTATTAAATCAAATACCACATCATTACATTGCATCCTATTTGGGTATTACTCCTGAATCCTTAAGTCGTATTCGTAAAGCTGCATTCAAAAGTTAAATCTTACCATACATCAATGCACATCTTTTTTAGTATACTGATATTTGTTATATGGAAAACAATAAGATATATCAGGTATTAAATAGCATATGTAAAGAGGGAAATTCTTCAGATGTTAAACATTGTGTTGAAATAGTAAATAAACACTATAATGCTAGTAACAGACACTATCATACACTTAATCACATACTTAAACTATTACTTCAGATAGAAACTGCAACAATCAGTAATAGTGATAAATACACATTATGTTTAGTCGCGATATTTCATGATGTGATTTATAACCCTACAAAAAAGGATAATGAATTTCAAAGTGCATTATTTGCTAAAAAATGGCTGAAAAAACTAAAGGTTAATACTGAATTTATCAACACCGTTTGTAAGTTGATAGAAGCAACAGCTACACATGAATCTGATAATAAGCTAAGTCAATTATTTAATGATATGGATCTTTCTATTTTAGGTACTGAAGCAAAAGAATACAAAAATTATTGTACTCAAATTAGAAATGAATACTGTAATACCCCCTATTTATTATACAAAATTGGAAGAAAAAATTTTCTTAAAAGTATGTTGTCAAAACCTCATATTTTCTTAACGGAACAATATATGAACTTAGAGAATACAGCAAGGATTAACATATTATTGGAACTTAAAACATTGTAAATATGAAAATTACGTATGTAAATGAGTTGCCTATATTCGAAATTGATAATTTCTTACCTGAAACAGAAGTTAACAAGCTACTTAATAGCAGGATAAATAATTTCACCAAGGCACACAGTCATTATCCTGAGTACTATCGCAACAATGATCGTTTAGTAGAAGACAATCCTATACTTGGAAAGGAATTATTCAATAGAATGCAACAAATCAAAGAGTTAACGAATACATTTCCAAAGCAACTCAATGGGCTAAACGAACGTTTAAGATTTTGCAGATATCAGAAAAATCAAGTCTTTAATCCCCATCAAGATGGAGTCTATTACCCTAATGAGTATCAGGAATCAAAATATACATTCTTACTGTATCTAAACGGTGGAGAAGATTTTATTGGTGGAGAGACTCATTTTTATACTAACAAAAACGATTGTAAACCTGTGAAGAGTATAACTCCTAAAAAAGGAACACTTGTTATTTTTGATCATCGCATATGGCATCAAGGAGCTATAATTACTGATGGGAACAAGTATATTCTACGTTCTGATATATTCGTAAATAGGAATAAACAAGTAAAACATCACGATGGTTATATATGGAGCTTATTGAAATTGAATGAACAGCAATTTTTAAGCTGTGGTAGAGATACTAATATAAAAGTATGGAATAGACAACTTCAATTACAAAACACCATTAAAACACATTCAAAATCTGTTTTAAAGATAGTTCAGTTATCAGATACTGTATTCATTTCTTGTTCAAGAGATTTTACATTAAAAAAATGGAATCTTAAAGGGACAATATTAAATAGTATTGAATTAAATGAAATGATATTAAGTGTAAAAGTGAACCATGATACACAAATGCTATTTGCCGTTGGTACAAGTGGTACGCTGCATATATTTGATTATAACCTACAGTTGCAAAAATCAATAAAAGTTCATGATAATTGGATATGGGATATAGCAATACATCCAAATGGTACTATAATAACTTGTAGTGAAGATGGTACTATCAAGATAACAAACATAGTAACTAAGGGGGTAAAATGCTTATATCGTGATACTGAACCAATATTCTGTTTACATATAAAAGAGAACAGCACTCTATATGCAGGTTCAAAAAATGGTACGCTAGTAAAAATGGATAGTAAGAATCCGAAAATAAACAAGATCAAACTTCATAATGACGGTATTCGTTCAATCATAACTCATAAGGATTATGTACTTACATGTGCTGAAGATAATAGCGTCATGAGCTATAATTTTAATACCAATTATAAATCCATAATAGCTAAAACTGAAAATTTTATTCAAGATATAATATACTTGGGTAATAACATTTATAGTGCTGGTTTTGATGGAGTAATATCGGTGAGTTCACTATAAAACAGAAAAGTAACTCCTTGAAAAGAAGTTGCTTTCAATACACAGGTTTTATTATTGTATCAGCATTATTCAAACCATTTCATACACATTATACTTCCCCCCTTTCTCGGGTCGTATAAAAAGTATTTCATTAACATTTTAAAGAGTATTTATAGTCAAAAACTTTTCATTATAAATGAAGAAGTAAACTTTGCTTTTGCAAAGCAAAGTTCCCCTTCGACTATCGCTCAGGATAAACTCCACGCGGAACATTATAGTTCAAATGTGTTATAAGTTAGTTTCATAGCTGTTTATCCATTTTAAAGCATAATTGTCTATTATGTAAAATATTAGTTTATAGGTTTTTGTCCAACACCAATGACTAATTCACATGGCCCTGAGAATCCATTTTTATCTTCGAATTTTGATAATTCAGATTGAATCTCTTCCCATGCAGCAGCTTTTTCATCTTCTGGCAAACCTCCCAACATTTGATGCAATGCTGCAAATGATTCATATTCGAATTGGACACAATCTTTTGCAGTAGGCATTATTACAGGAGCATTTACTACTTGTGATTTTACATTTGTAAAACCTGCCTGTATAAAGGCATTATCTAATACTCCATCTCCTCCTAAACTGAACGGACCAGGTTGCCCAGCCAATGGTGGTGGAAGTTGTGCGCGTCTTCTGATCACAGAAACTGGTGTCGAAAAGAATGTGTTTTTATCAACCGTTGAATATACAATAGCAGCTACAAAACCTCCAGGTTTAAGCACCCTTAACATTTCCTTTAGTGCTTTTTGTTGATTAGGAAAAAAGATAAGCCCAACTCTTGATATTACCGTATCAAACGAATTATCAGGAACGGTTAAGTTTTCACCATCCATTTCTTTTGTTTTAATATTATGTATTCCGTTTTCTTCTGCTAGTTCTAACGCAAAATCAAGGATTTTTGGAGCTAAATCTGTGGCTAGAACAGATCCTCTTGGTCCAACTTTTTTAGCAGCTGTGATTGATTGTTCTCCTGCTCCTGCTGCGATATCTAACACTCGATATCCCTCTTTGACCTCTGCCATGTCTAACATGATGTTTGTTGCAGGACCTAACCACGTTTTTAATGTCGGATGCCAACGATGCCATGCTTCTGCTGCAGTTTGCCATTGTTCTCTCGTTGTACTTTTGTAATGCTCTGGATTGAATATCGTTTTCATAATTTCAGTTGTATTATATTTTAATAATTATTGGTTGATTGTTGCTTCTATTTTTGCAAGATGATGGAAGCTATGGCGCAGTGCGTGGTCTTCAATAAAGAACTGAGCTGTAAGTGGTGCATCAGCATTTAATGAGACTGTTGCTGAATTTTCTAAATCTTCATCTGTAAAAGCTCGAACGGAGTTTGCTGCAATTTTACTATTATATCGTAATAAAGCTATTTTTTCATTTTTGTTAGTATCAGCATGTTCTTTTGCGTGATCTGCGTTCATTTTATTTATGACTTCCATCGTAGCTCCAGTAATTGGCTTGCCAGCTGCTAGAAGTTGTGCTAATTCTATTTCTAATGGATAAACACTTGCGACATGATGAACGACAACTCCAATAGCTCTTCCATCTCCCATAACTGGTTTTACCCAATCATTGTCAGATAAACTCTCTGCGAAACTTGCAAGTATATTTGCTCCTAATGTTATGCGTTCAGCCAAAGTATTGGCTCTTTGATTATTTGTATGCGAATTTTTCATAATATTGATTTTTAGTGGTTTGTTTTAACTGAAAAATTGAAAACATCTGGTCTAGAATAATGACCAACAACATCAAACATGCGTTTTGCTTCTATAATCTCATTAAGATCTATTTCGGCATATAAGATTCCTTCTTCAGCTTCTAAAGGGCCAGCAATAATCTTACCTTTAGGGCTAATGATACAGCTATTACCTGTGTTGATCCACTCTCTTCCTTCTGGATATAATTGTTTAAACCCATATTCGTCAGGTATATCATCCATGCGTAAAGCCATACAGGTACTTATAACAAATAAGCCTCCTTCTCTTGCAATATGTTGCATAGATTGTAGCCAGTTTGGACTTTTGTCCCATGTTGGTGATGCTAATATTTGGGCACCTGCTTCATATACTGCATTTCGTACTAAAGGCATAAAATTTTCCCAACATATTAGTCCTGCTATTTTTCCTGTGGCTGTGTCGTATGATTTGAATGTAGAACCATCTCCTTGCGACCAAATCAATCGTTCACCTCCTGTAGGGATTAATTTTCGATGTTTACCTGTTATTTCTCCTAGTTCATTAATGAAGAGTAAACTATTGAATAAGCTACTTCCGCTTGTTTCTGAATTTCGCTCATGCATTCCTATCACGACGCTTATACCCGCTTTTTTTGCTGCTTCACAAAGTTGATTAGTTGAATTATCAGGAATAGAAACTGCATTTTCTACGAGCTTTACATATAGCTCATTTAATTCTGCTCCTTTACTATTGGGAATAAGCCATACCCAATCAGGATAACCAGAAATGAATGCTTCTGGAAATACAATTACTTTGGCTCCATTTTTACCAGCTTCCAATATTGCTTTGCAAGCTTTTTCTATGGTTTCTTCTTTATTTAGAAAAACAGGAGTTAATTGTGCGGCTGCTATTTTGGTTGTGTTCATCATACTGTCGTTTATTAAATTATTTAATATAAAACGCTATGATATAAATTTACAACTATTTATAGTTGAACAACTTCACAATTGATTCAAAACCTCAAACAATTGATTCATTTTCTATTTTTTTGCACTTAAACTTGTTATTTTGAGAAATCGGTTGGGGGTATTCCAAATCTTTTCTTGAAAACACGTGTAAAATAAGTAGGACTGTTGAAACCAGATTCATAAGCAATCTCAGCGATTGTTTTCTTGTTTTTTCCCATGTTATTAAGGGCCTTTTGTAAACGTGACTCTTGGATTAATTGATTAGGACTCATCCCTGTTAATGATTTTATCTTACGACTTATTTGAGATTTACTCAACCCTATTATAGAGATTAAGTCTTCACTATTAAAATTAGATTGTGTGAAGTGTGTGTTAATTACCTTAGATAGTTGTAATGAAAATATAAAGTCATCACTATTAATAATGGTAAAATTGCTTTGTTTTTCTTTTTGCTCTTGTATTTCTTTTTCAGAAAGAGAAACTGTTTCGGTATCTAAGTACATTCTTTTGTTAAGACCTAAAGAACAAAGGCTATTGATCTTTACTTTCGTTTCTTCAAAGAAAGTATCTCCCTCTTCATCAACAGGTTTACCACTTACTATAGCTAAATTGAATTCTAAGTTATTAGATGTAGCATCGATCATATCTTTAATAGAAGAAGCACACGAAATGGCATCTGTCGCATATACGAATGAGACCATGGTTTGATTGTTAGGTTCAAGAACAATAAGACCTTTGTGTTTATATATTAATTGCTGAATTTGCTTAAAAAGGCCATTGCTATTTTGTGAAAGACAAACAATATTTGTCAATAAGACAGTACGAAACCCAGAATCTAATTCTCCAGAATCAGTTTGCGCCAAGTCATTAATCTCAGTACCATTTCCCATGAATAAATTATATTCATTATCCGATACTTCAACTATATTACATGCTGTATTGCCATGTGATTTTAAATGAACTTGATGGCAGGCCTCTTTATTAGGACCATCCATAAGACAAAAAATTGTTTTAGCTTGTTCATTTACCCAATACTTTAATTGTTTTACACCAAATTGATCTTGAATAGCTAAATCTTCCATGTGAGCTTTAACAACATCTTCTGCTGAGAATTCGTCAGAGTCAACTATATGGATATCCATGTATAAAGGCATAGTGCTTTGTTTTTAGTAAATATAAATAATTTACAGAACTATTACCAAGGTTAATACTTGACAACTCAAAAAACTGAGAAATGATATTTAATTCTTTAGACCATTTTCAATTACACTAACATTTAATCTATTATCCTCAACATCTGTGTCAATTAGCATATTATAAGGGTCTATAGCTACTGATGTAGGCCTCTTGTTTACAATAATACTTATGGTATTATGAATAGTAGTTATTTTATGTTTATTCATATATAATTCTACACTCTTATCTTTCTTTTTCTCATTAACCTCTTCTTCAGTATAAACAGCTATATCAATATAATCTGCTAATGCTAATGATTTTATCTGCTCTTTTGAATCACTTGAATATACTAAAGATTCTAATCCATTATCACTATATAATCTATTCCCTTTTTTATCACTTCTGTATTTACTAATATTGAAAGTGATATCTACTTTATATGTTCCATTATTTAATGTTGTAGTTGTAAATTTTATTACTTTGTTATCATAAAGTGTAATGGTTTCAAACATATCTTTTACTACATATTGTAAAGAATCTGGAGTTACATTTTTAATGTTATCGACTAATTCGATAGAGGTTGCATAAGGCGGTCCTTGAAACTTATTCTTATTAACAAACTTATGTAGTGCAGTATTCAAATTTTCTTCACCTATATAATCACTTAAAGCATAAAAAACTATTGCTCCTTTAGAGTAACGTATGTATGATTGACCATTAATAAACATTAAGGGATCTTCCCCGATAAGCTCATTTTTACGTCCTTTTAAATAATGATCTAATGCATATTTTAAAAATGTATGTATATGTTTTTTACCGTATTGCTGTTCTAAAGTTTTTAAGCGTACATATTCAGAAATACTTTCGGTTAGCATAGTGGAACCTAAAACATCGGCTCCAATAACTTGATGTGCCCACCATTGATGCGCTACTTCATGAGAAGTTACTCCAAATGCATAATCGATTCCACCTGTATCATTATCGTCTACATCTGCAATAAAGCCATGACTCTCTGAAAATGGAATAGTATTAGGGTAAGATTGAGCATAACCTCCATAGGTTTTTGGAAACTCAATAATACGTAGCTGTTTATGCTGATATGGACTAAAATTTTTAGAATTATATGCTAATGAAGCTTTCATACCTGCCATCATTCTATCTAAATTATAATTGTGTCCTTTATGGTAATATATTTCTAAAGCAATATCATTCCATTTATCTTTTTTCACTTCATATCGTGCTGAATTAAACGAATAGATATTCAACATTTTTTGATCCATTTTATAATGAAAATAGTGCCTATCCCCTTTTATCCACTCTTTTTGTAAGTAACCAGGTGCTATGGCTACCTGATCCTTAGAGGTGCTAACAGTTGCTTCAAAATCTACCCAATCTGCATCTCTAGTCAATTCATTTTTTCCTAACGAAGTTGAATCTGAAGGATGTGGTTTTAATATTATATTTGGAAGCCCATATTTTTTTCGAGTTTCATTATCGGTTAATCCCCCTCCTTTATAACCTATTGAAGGCATTAGTTTAAAACTATTTAAAAATGTACCATTTTCTAATACAGGTGAATGTATATTAAGCAAACTATTAGGTTTGTTTTTAATTGTAAAATCTAATCTGATACTATCACCTGGTTGTAACGAATTCTTTAAATAATACATATTAAATCGATAAAGACTGTCCTCAGAAACTAAAGTAGTTTTTCTATCAAAGAGAAATGTACTTGGGTAGTGATTGTGTTTTAAAAAGATGGAATCTATTGCAACTTCCGTTTTATTAACTAATTGATAGTTTCCTTTTAAATTAAAATCTAATGTTTTTGGAAAAATATCTAAATCAATTTTTACAGAAGTAATTTTTGGTTGTGCATACTTTCTATATTTAGTATATTTCTTTTCTAGATCTACTATAATTTGTTCTTGTTCCTTCACAGAAACTCTTTTGTTTACTACATTATTTTCATAGTAAATGCTAAAACCAGTAGTCAAAAAACTTATCAAAATAATTCCTGACACTATCATTATTTTTCTTGTTAAACGTGATTTTAAAATTGATAAACGCTCATTAAATGAGTAAGATAATCCTCTTATAAAAAATAGATTAGCTCCTATTAACAATAACATTCCAAACAAAAACCAATAAAAGCCATAAATAAAAATACTTGACAGAGAAGCTCCATAACCATTCATATCAGAAAAACTATAACCAA
>Ga0105354_1000538_pt1 | contig 23354 bp, 16 predicted proteins | sample GOMGulsemesocosm_FD_83658 | JGI IMG/M metagenome (GOLD analysis project Ga0105354, IMG submission 83658) | Methane-oxidizing microbial communities from mesocosms in the Gulf of Mexico - GOM9B Gulf of Mexico | ecosystem: Environmental > Aquatic > Marine > Cold seeps | place: USA: Gulf of America...
AGACTGTAATCCAGCGCTGGAAAAAACGCATCTCCTTCAATCTCTGCATCTACCTCTGTGATATACAGTGTGTCAGCCATAGATAGAGCCTGCTGATAGATTTGCGCTCCTCCTATAATCATCGCCTCATCCACCCCATCTATCAGGCAAACGCCCTGAGCCAACTCGACGGCTTGCTCTAAACTATGTACTATTTTCACCCCCTCAGCGCTGTATTCAACATTGCTAGTAATAACAATATTGGTACGCCCCGGTAGCGACCGACCAATAGATTCATGGGTATTTCTCCCCATTATAACGGGCCGCCCCATAGTGACACGCTTAAAATACTGCAAGTCATTAGGCAGATTCCAGGGTAAGTCATTGTCTCTGCCGATGACTCTATTTTTGGACTGTGCAACTATCATAGCCAGCTTCATATACGTACCTTGTCTGAGTTAAACTGAAATGGGCGCTTTTATTACCGGGTCCGGATGGTAGTTTTCAACTACAAAATCCTCATAGCGGTAATCAAAAATTGACTCCGGACGACGATTTATAATCAATTGAGGTAGCTCTTTTGGCGTTCTGGACAATTGCTCAGCAACTATCTCAGGATCATTTAAATGATTTTGATACAAGTGAGCATCACCAAAGGTATGAATAAAATCACCCACCTGCAAATCACACTGCTGTGCCAGCATATGAGTTAACAAAGCATAAGAGGCTATATTAAAAGGTACCCCGAGGAAGAAATCGGCACTGCGTTGATACAATTGGCAGCTTAACTTGCCGTTGGCAACATAGAATTGAAACAAGGTATGACAGGGCGGCAGAGCCGCTTTACCTCTCTTTATATTCTCTTCAATTGATAAGCTTTCATCAGGCAAGTCGGCCGGATTCCAGCCACTGACAATTAGGCGACGGGAATTCGGCTTAGTTTTAATCATCTCTACTAATTCGGCTATCTGATCGATACTGCGCCCATCCGGGCAGGCCCACGAACGCCACTGTTTACCATAGATAGGACCTAGATCACCGTCCTCCAGCGCCCAGGCATTCCAGATCTTCACCCCTTGCTCTTCCAGAGCATTGTTATTAGTATCGCCATTTAGAAACCACAGTAATTCACTAATAACAGACTTTAAATGGACTTTTTTTGTGGTCAACAGCGGAAACCCCTGTGACAAGTCAAAGCGCAGCTGCCTGCCAAACACTGACCGAGTCCCAGTACCGGTTCGATCCCCTTTATCAGTGCCGTCAAAAGCAATCTCTTGCAATAACTCTAAATACTGCTGCACTATCTCTCTCCTGTTTTAGCTCGTTTAGCTTGATAGTAGGCATAGCCAAACAAAGCCGCACCTACAACTATCATTGGCAGTGACAATATTTGTCCTTTCGTTATCCACCCAAAAGCTGCAAATATACTATCGTCGGGTTCTCTAAAGAATTCTACAGCGGTTCTAAATACACCGTATAAGAATAAAAACAATGCAGATACCGCAAACGCCGGCCGCGGTTTACTGGAATAAACCCAGAGGATAACAAACATCACCACCCCTTCAAAAAGCGCTTCGTATAGCTGCGAGGGATGCCTTGCAAGAAGTTCCGGTCCGGCCTTGGGAAAAATCACAGCCCATGAAACATCCGTGGTTCGACCCCAGAGTTCACCACCGATAAAATTACCAATTCTCCCCGCACCTAAACCTATAGCAACTAGCGGCATTACGAAATCACCCATTTTAGCCAAAGATTTTTTATTCTTTTTACCAAATGCCCAGAGTGCTACCAGCACTCCCAACATTCCACCGTGGAAGGACATGCCACCCTCCCACACTTTAAACAACCACAGTGGCGATTCCAGAAAGCGGTCGAAGTTGTAAAATAGCACGTAGCCGAAGCGCCCTCCCAGCACTACCCCCATGGCACCCCAGAAGATAAAATCTGATACTTGCTCTCGGTTCCAGCCGGAACCTGGCTGGTCCGCGCGATAATTACCTAACAGCAAAGCGGCTGCAAAACCGATCAGATACATTAACCCATACCAATGTATCTGCAGAAAACCCAAATCCAGCGCTATAGGGTCTATATTGTGCACCCACATATGTAATTTTTCCTTTAAAGTAAGTTGCTAGAGAGTAATCGAATCGCAACTATTAACAAAAACAATGCAAAAATCTTTTTCAATTTATCAGCGGGTAAAGTATGAGCCAATTTAGCCCCCACTTTTGCAAAGGGAGTACTGGCAATAACAATCCCTGCAAAAGCCGGCAGGTAAATATAACCTAGGCTCCACTGCGGCATATCTACATGCTCCCAGCCCTGGTAGATATTAGTACTAGCGCCAGCTAGCGCAATCGGCAGCCCGCAGGCGGCGGCTGTTGCCACTGCTTGCTGCATTTGGACTTTTTTCCAGGTTAAGAACGGCACCGTCAGAGTCCCACCACCTATACCAAAGATAGCCGAGCCCCAGCCTATGACTCCACCACTGAAAATAAGTTTAGGATTGCCAGGTAATTCTGCATTGGCAGAAGGCTTAAAGGAAAATGCCATTTGCAGCGCTACGGCAAAAGCAAACAGCCCAAATATGATTTGCAACTGAGCTCCGGGTAATAAGCCGGCGGTTTTCACCCCTAGGAAGGCGCCAAGCACTATACCTATACTCATTGGCTTGAAAATACTCCAAAGTACAGCACCTCTCTTGTGGTGAGCCATTACAGAACTGATAGAAGTAACGACTATTGTGGCCAGTGAAGTGGCCACAGCTGCGTGAGTCAAAACCGTTTCAGGAATCCCCTGGAGCTGAAAAACTATGATCAACACAGGTACAATCAAAAGACCGCCACCAATACCAAACAACCCGGCAGTCAAACCCGCTGCGGCACCCAATACCAAATACAACATCAACGTTATAAGCATTTACAACCCTTTCGGCCTCTTAAACTGACAACTGGTAACCCAGTCTACTAATTTGCCACCATCTTACAGTATGCTCTGTTTATTTCTCTATTTGTTTAGGGATAAATGACCTCTGTGAGGGAGCCAGTCCTAGTGACAGCGAAGAGCGACTAGAGGAGCCTATTATTTGTTTGTCAGAGTCAGTGTTTTCGTAAAAAAGCCGCTAGATCGTGTTAGAGTCGTCATTCCTACCACCCTTTTGGCGAGCGTATGTGCTTAATTGTTTTTTCTTATCAGCCGAGTTCAGATTACCCTTTTATCTTAGTAGCCAATAGAGATGAATTTTATCCAAGAGCTAGTGCACCCATGCAGTTCTGGCAGGACCAGCCAAAAATTTTAGCAGGCAGAGACCTAGAGAAACAAGGCACGTGGTTAGGTCTGCACACTGATGGTCGCTTTGCGGCTGTTACCAATTTCAGGAAAGTAACTAACAATAGCAAACCCGCCAAGCTCTCCCGGGGACAGCTGGTTAATTCGGCATTATCGAGCAATTCTGGGGCGCAACACTTTATCGACTCGATACAACCAACGGCCAGTCAATATGGCGCCTACAATTTATTGAGCGCAGACAGTAACGGGATATTCTATAGCAGCAATCAAAACCCCAACAATGACCAGCATCACTGCCAAAAACTAGTACCGGGAATTTATGGCTTGTGTAACGGCTCTTTAGATACCCCATGGCCCAAATTGGTCGCCGCGAAACAGCAGTTAAGCGAATTAATCTCAGAAAAGAGAATAAGTAGTGATAATTTACGACTACTGTTAACAGATCGTACGCCAGCAGCAGAACATTTATTGCCTGACACAGGCATCAGTAAAGAGTGGGAGAGGTCTCTGTCATCTCAATTTATTCAATTAGACAATTATGGCACCCGAGCCAAGACCGTTATTTTGCAGGATGCCAGTGGCTCAACTCAGGTCATTGAAATGCGCTACAACCGTGACGGCTTTAGCGGCGAATCTAGTTTCAAGATACAGCTGCCAGTGTTTGCGAGTCACTGTGCTGAGCAACCGACGAGTTACGCCTAGGTTAGGTTAGGTTAGGTTAGGTTAGGTTAGGTTAGGTTAGGTTAGGTTAGGTTAGGTTAGGTTAGGTTAGGTAATAATTTGACACTAGCTTGCCAACTTAAAGATTACTTGAAAGCCGCCTCTTTAACTAAAGCGCCTAAACCCATAGCCCTGAGTGAACTATTCATCTCTGTTTTTATTTCCTCTATATCATTTAAGCGCAAGACTTTTTTTAACATCACCCGCGCTTCACTAAAGTTGCAATTTCTAATCACAGACTTCACTTTTGGCAAGTTGTTGGCATTCATGGATAGATAGTTATAACCCATTGCCATTAACAACAGAGCACCCGCAGGGTCTGCGGCGAGCTCACCACAGATAGAGACGTCGACTTGCTCTTTTTGTGCTTCTTTTATTATATATTTTAACGCCTGCAGAACTGCAGGGTGATAGCTGCTATACAGTGGAGCCACCCTGGGGTTATTGCGATCCACCGCTAGCAGGTATTGGGTCAAGTCGTTGGAACCCACCGAGATAAAATCAACATGGCGGGCAAAAACCCGGGTTAAATACAGCGCCGCGGGAACCTCAATCATCACACCCACCGGTGGCCTCTCTACCTTCAAGCCCTCCTCTTGCAGTTCCAGCACTGCCTGATCGATTAGGGCAATAGATTCGGTGACTTCATTGATGCTAGTCACCATTGGCAACATGATACGTAGATTGCCATAACTATCGTTAGCCCGTAACATCGCTCTGATCTGTACCAAAAATATTTCCGGGTGATCTAACGTTACTCTGACACCACGCCAGCCCAGAAATGGGTTTTCCTCTTCAATTGGAAAATAATTTAGAGACTTATCCCCCCCTATATCTAAGGTTCGCATAGTCACAGGACGGGGCGCAAAGGCTTCTAATTGCTTAGCATAAATCTGTGTCTGCTCGTGTTCCGAGGGAAATACATTACGGATCATAAAAGGGATTTCGGTTCGATATAAACCTATGCCCTCGGCACCTTTATCTAAGGCGCGCTGCACATCGGCTATTAAACCGGTATTAACCCACAGTGGCATAGTCACGCCGTCTTGGGTTTGCGCAGGCAGCATTTTTAAAACATCGAGTTCGGCTTCTTGCTGCTCTTCCTGTTGCAACTGAGCTTGATAGATCTGCAGCAGTTCTTGGGACGGGTTCAGATACAACCTGCCTGAGTGGCCATCCAAGACCACTGTGCGACCGCTAAGTTTTTTGTAGGGAAGCTCGACCGCCCCCATTACAGTCGGGATTCCCATAGACCTCGCCAAAATCGCAGCATGGGAATTACCTGAACCTTTCACTGAGACCAGACCTAGCAACTTGTCGGTGTGAATTTCCCCCAACATCGCCGGAGACAACTCCTCGGCAACCAGTACACTGCCTTCAGCCAAGTCGATAGATTGCGGGCCTTTCTGCTCTTGTAAGTACGCCAAGATGCGCTTACCCAAATCGCGAATATCTGAGGCGCGCTCTTTTAAATACGGATCATCCATCATGTCAAATTGACGACAGTGCTCTATAACCACCGAACTCAATGCCCACTGAGCCCAGTTACCTTGCCTAATTCGCTTGACTATCTCGCCGGCCAGAGAATTGTCTTCAAGCATCCGTAAGTACACATCAAACAGGGCTTGCTCTTGTTCGCCGAGCCTTTGCGCCAGACGAGCGCTGGCCGAGCGTATATCGCTACGCACATGCTCAAGGGCTGATTCAAAAGAGCGGACTTCGGTGTCAGTATCTTCTATCTGACGCTCCGCGACACTATCTAATTCAGCACCTTCAGACACTACTACCATCTTGCCGATGGCAATACCCGGAGCCCCGGAAACACCGATAAAACAGCGATCAACTTGAGATTTTTTGTGCAGTTTAGTCACAGTGACAGCGGCAGTTGCTTCCGCCTGGATAATAATGCTGGCCAATTGCGCAGAGACAGTCACCAGAAATGACTCCTCCGCCTCTTTGTAACGGCGGCCATCAAATTGCTGAATAACCAGTACCCCCAGCACTTCTCGCTGGTAGATAATTGGCACGCCGAGAAATGAATGGTAGCGCTCTTCCCCAGTGCCGGGGACGAAACAGTAGGATGGATGCTGTTCTATATCATCAGTATTGACAGGTTCGGCACGATTAGCGACCAGCCCGACCACCCCTTCATGCTGAGACAAACTGCTGCCGATGGACTTTTGATGCAGACCTTTAGTGGCGCGTAAAGTGAGGCGTTGGTTAGTCGTATCTTTAAGATAAATGGAGCAAACCTGAGTGTTCATGCCCTCCTGTATTCTGCACACAATTAACTTTAGCACTGCCTCCAAATCGGACTCAGCCCTTACTTCAGTTACAATTTTGCGCAGCAATTTCAGCATTTTTCACTCCCTTATCAGACATCTACAAAAAACTTCCAGTTTCTATTCGCTCAGTATAGTAGCGACTAGAGATGTCCGCTAATACCCCAACCCCTGATCAATCAACAGTGACCAGTCTCGCCAGCTTCGGCGACAGCTCTTTCATCGCCTTGCGATATACCTCCCTCTTAAACGATATTACCTGCCCCAATGGATACCAATAACTTACCCAGCGCCAACCGTCAAACTCAGGTGAATCAGTGGCATTTATATTGATGGCTGTATCATCGCTAATTATTTTAAGTAGGTACCATTTTTGCTTTTGTCCAATACACACAGGCAGAGAGTGATGGCGGATCATCCTCTTGGGCAATCTGTACCTCAACCAGCCTCTGGTGACTGCGACAATTTCGATATCACTAGCCTTCAGGCCGATCTCTTCCTCGACTTCTCTGTACATAGCCTGCTCTGGAGTTTCGCCTTCATTAATTCCCCCCTGGGGGAACTGCCATGAGCTTTGGCCAATGCGGCGTGCCCACAGTACTTGACCTTGCGAGTTGGCCAAAATGATACCCACATTTGGTCTAAACCCGTCTGAATCTATCACAGCACATTCCTAAAATTCTTTCAGCTATTGTTCCACACATCTGTCCTTGTGCAAATAGCTAAGCAACATCAGTTTGAAATCATTATTCATTTTTTTACTTTTAGGAAAAATTTACTCATTTCAATGGGAGATTAGGGTAAGATAATATTTTTTTGGCTACAGCAAGATCAATACTCACTTTAATCGATTTTCACCACGGGAAGTAACTTCATGGCACTGGCAATTTTTGATTTAGACAATACATTAATCAATGGCGACAGTGATCACGCTTGGGGGGAATTTCTCTGTGAAAAAGGTATCGTTGACGTCGATCTCTACCGTCGAGCCAACGACCTGTTTTATCAGCAGTATTTAGCCGGCAATATGGACATGCAGGCCTTTTTGACATTCGCCTTGAAGCCGCTAAAAGATCACAGTGTTGTGCAATTACAGCAGTGGCACAGTGAATTTATGCAGCAAAAAATCCAGCCTATGATGCAGAGAAAAGCGCAGCAAAAAATACAACAGCATCGTCAACAAGGGGATTTTATTTTAATCATCACCGCCACCAACCTATTCGTCACTGGGCCTATCGCCACAGCCCTTGAGGTAGATGACATAATAGCAACGGCCCCGGAGATGATTGACGGTGAATATACAGGTAACTTCTCTGGTACTCCCTGTTTTCAGGAGGGAAAAATAGTCAGACTAAAACAGTGGCTTGAGCACAATCCACAAAAGCTCGATGGCAGTTATTTTTACAGTGACTCACGTAATGATTTACCACTGTTAGAATTAGTCGACCATCCTATCGCCGTAGATGCCGACCAGCATTTAACTCAAGTAGCCAAGCAGAGAAACTGGCCGCATATCAGTTTTCGCGACTAGCAAGTCACGGCCTCCGACCTAGCTGGCAGCTCAAGACGATTTGCACATTACTGCTATTTATTGTGTAACTTTTCCAACCATTGCATGGGCGAGAGTCCAGTTTTCTTGCGAAAGACCCTGGCCAGAGCCGAACCGTGTTCATAACCGACACGGTTGGCTACGAGAGATACCGCTTGATCTTGTTGTAGTAGCTCCTGGGCCAGAGAAATTCGTAAATCCGTTAAAAACTCATTCGCCGTTTGCCCGACGGTATCTCGAAACAACGCGGCAAACTTTGAGCGAGACATCGCTGCACTACTGGCCATAGCTGCTAAATTCCAATCTCGTTCTGGCGCCTCTTGCAGCATTGCTATGGTCTTTGCCAGCGCCGGATGACTTAGCCCTGCCAACATACCTTGTAAGACTATCCCCTGTGCTGATAATTGTCGTAACATTTGAATCATGAAGATTTCACAGAGCTTATTGACGATGCTCTGCTGGCCAAGCTCCTGTCCATCGGTTTCCTTAAACAGCCACTGCAACGTTTTTTGCATCTCACCAGCGCCGATATCTAAGCAGATTAGTTTAGGTAAATTGGCTAATAATTGTCGCTGCTGTGTGCCATTAAATTTGATAGTCGCACAGACAACGTCGACGTCTGTGGATTCTGCAGAAACTATTTGGTGTGCGGTTGAGTAAGGCAACACTATCACTGTAGGCTGCTCGAATACTAATTTGTGCCCCCGATCACTAAGTACTGTTAACCTCCCGGATCTGAGAAAATGCAAGTGGCCATAGTCACCGGACAAATTGGATCCTAAAGTTTTACTTCCACAAAAATTACCGTTAAAGATCACTTCTGTAGCTATTGAAAAATTGTCCAAAATCAGTGCAATTTTATCCACTTTTGCCACTCTTACCGCTTTATTAAACAGACGAGACCAGAGCAGATTCCTTTCAATCCTCGACATATTGCTTAGATCGACAATTTTACACAATCTGTTTCAGTTTTTGGACGATCGGATGGCCACACTCATTGCTATTTAACTAAAGTATTACTCGAAACACTGCATGCCAGTAAAGCATACCCCCGTAAAACGTTAAGATAGGACATTAAAATGAAGATTACAACATTACTAAAAGCAATTGTGGTCACCGCTGCTATGGCCATTAGTCAACTCAGTTTCGCCGCTGACATAGAAGCTAATGCCGATACTAATGACATAGCCATTAAAGGCTATGACCCGGTCGCCTATTTCACCCAGAGCAAACCTGTGCAGGGCAGCAGCAAGTTCAGCGCTACCCATAAAAATGCTATATACCATTTCTCCAATGCCAAAAACCGAGATTTGTTCAAGGCCAATCGCGAAAAATATGCCCCTCAATACGGTGGATACTGCGCTATGGGAGTAGCGATGAACTTAAAGTTTGACACTGACCCACAGGCCTGGAAAATCGTCGACGACAAGTTATATTTAAACCTTAGCAAAACAGTGCAAAAAAAGTGGCTCAGTGACGTACCAGGCCACATTGACACCGCAGAAAATAACTGGGGCGAGCTTAAAGGTTTAACCCCCGCCCAAGCTAAGGCCAATAGTTTATAACCTTTATACTCAGCGTTAACTTTGCACTTTTCGCTGCAGACAACTCAATGGCTTGCCTATGAGTTGTCTGCACTAAATTTTCATCTGGTCTAACTAGTTTAGGCTGTTCCACTTGCTATCTTTTTCTTTTATTATCGTAACTGGGTAAATGCTTCTCAGCGCTGTTAGTTGCTGCAGCTAAATAGCCCACCAATGCCTCAACTTTAACCTTCAGATAGTGCATAGCGATGAATTTTAGAAAAATAATACCGCTGAGTTTACGAAATAGAATGCTGCTGGCACTTTGCGCCACTGCATTATTGCAAGCACTGCTACTCGGTGGTTATGCACTGCAGCACTTAGCTTCTTCACTTGAAGAACAAATTGGCCAGCGCGCCCTGCAGATGGCTAAAGGAGTTGCCGCCCAACCGGAAGTGCGCATTGGTGTACAACATCTAAACAGTCGTAATCTGCAAAAATTAGCAGAGCGTACCCGCGAAAACAGTGATGCCCGCTTCATTGTTATTGGTACTAAAGAAGGGGTTAGACTCTCCCATCCAGTTCCCGAGCGTATTGGCCAGGTAATGAAAGGTGGTGATAATATACGCGCGCTGAAATATGGGGAGTCTTATGTATCCAAGGCTATAGGCACATTGGGACCTTCGATCCGCGGTAAAACACCCATTTTTGACGAGCGCGGAGAAATAATAGGCATAGTCTCGGTCGGCTATATGCTGGATAACGTCAGCGACATTATTACGCGTTACCAGACCAGCATTGTGATCGCAATGTTAGTGGGGATAGTGCTATCAATTCTCGCTGCGCTGCGTATAACCAATTATTTCAAAAGGGCCATTTTTGGTTTGGAACCCGAGCAGATAGCTCAGCTATTCCAAGAGTATACCGCCACGCTGGAAAGTGTTCGCGAAGGCATTATCGCCGTCAATCCGCAGGGGCTTATTATCACTTTTAACCCGGAGGCGGTGCGCTTATTCGGCCTCACTGAAGGCGAGAGCCTGAAGGGAAAACACCTCAACGATATTTTGCCTAATAGCACTATGCTGGATTTATTAACCAGCAAACAATCACAGTTTGACCGGGAAATTTACCGTAACAACAATGTATTGATCGCCAACCGCATTCCAATTTTCGATGGCGATACTCCTGTGGGAGTCGTCTCGAGTTTCAGATTGAAGGACGAACTAGACCTGATTAGCCAAAAACTCACTAAAGCTGAGCAGTATTCCCAGACTTTAAGAAGCCAGACCCACGAATATGCCAATAAACTCAATACCATTGCTGGCTTGATCGAGCTGGGTGCCAACCAGCAGGCCCTGGAACTTATCAGCAGTGAAACACAAGCGCAGCAGGCATTGATTCACTTGTTAATGAATGCTGTAGAGAATCCCGTGCTGTCAGGCTGTATCATCGGTAAATTTAATCGCGCCAGAGAGATGGGTCTAAACTTAATTATCGATGAAGAGAGCAACATGGGCGTATTACCTAGTCATATAAAGCCCGAGCAGATTATCACCGTGTTGGGCAATTTACTCGACAACGCCTATGACGCCTCTCTTAAAACCCAGAATAATTCTGTGTTTTTATCAATGACAGATATAGGAAAAGACATCATTATTGAAGTAGAAGACCGCGGCCCTGGTATCCCGGTGGCTGTTGAGCAACAAATATTTGATCAGGGTTATAGCAGTAAAGAAGAGGGTGGCCACGGCTGGGGGCTGTATCTCGCCAAGCAAATTGTCAATCTGATGCAAGGCAGTATTCAACTTTCTCAACCGGAAGCTGGCGGTACCCGCATTACCATTTACTTGCCGAAAGAGTTGTCTAAATAGTGCATTCAAGGTGGACAATTGTCCACCAATAAGTAAGTATCTAGCTGCTCCGAAATTTAGTCAAAACAATGATACAATTGAATTTTGGTTGTGGAATATACAAACAATTTCGTCACCTTCTCTAAATCCCGCCCAATTTCTAAGGTAATAGTAGATGCATAATATCAGTATTGTCATAGCAGAGGACGATCATAAAATCGCCGAGATTCAACGGCGCTTTATTGAACGCATCGAAGGCTTTGAAGTACTTGGTATTGCTCATAGTACAGTAGATGCACAAGACATGGTCGAGGTGCTTGAACCTAACTTACTGTTGTTAGATATTCATTTTCCAGAAGGTAACGGCCTGGAGCTGTTACGGCAAATTCGCAGCAGCAAAAGTGCCACTGATGTTATCTTAATCACCGCCGCTAAAGATGTTACTAGTTTAACCGAAGCCCTACACAGCGGTGTTTTCGACTATATATTGAAACCTTTAGTGTTCGACAGATTACAGAGCGCTTTACAGAATTATCGGGATCACAGTAAAAAATTATCCGCTCTGGAAGCCAAAAGCCAAACCAGCCTGGATCAATCTACTGTTGATTTATTGCTGCCTCGCAGCAATTCACAGACAAAATCAGCCAATGCCTCATTGCCTAAAGGCATAGACCCACTCACTTTAGAAAAAATTCGTAACATATTCTCCCAGGGTTCAGCAGGTCACACCGCCGAGCAGATGGGTGACTTAGTCGGCAGTAGTCGAACTACCGCAAGACGCTATTTAGAATATCTCGTCAGTAATTCCGAGCTTCGAGCTGACGTCAGTTATGGCTCTGTCGGTCGTCCGGAGCGGTTTTATATCCGCTCTGAACCCGCAAAATAAAACCATTCTACTGCTGGTATCTAGCTATTAACTCAGCCGCCAATCATTAGTTATTCACATTCCAAGCTGCGTATTTATCTGTGGATAATGCAACAAACTCAGCTGCACTGACTTTGCTTTGTGAACAAAAATATCAAAGCAAATGTAGCTTGATAAGTATTTAGTCTAGGTATAGATAACAAGGCTTAAACTGAGATGGAGAGCTTAAATCTGAGGCGGGGTACTGTGCTGTGCTGAAAAATGCGAGATGTAATACTAAAAAGCTATCAGCGGGCAAGTTGCCACGCTGATAACTTACTGATCATTCTTTACTCTGAGTCAAATACGTTCTGTTCTTTTCTCTGTCCTACCTTCTTTCTGATGAAGTTTAGTAGCGGTTGTCCGAACAGTGCCAGCATCGCCAATGCCATAATCACAGCAGTCAGTGGACGTTCCCACATAAAGCTCATGCTCTCGTCGTTGATTAACAGTGCACGTCTCAAATTATCTTCCAGCATGCCGCCGAGGATGAACCCTAACAACATCGGCGCCAGCGGAAAATCTAACAACTTTAAGCCGATTGCCGCTATACAGATAATCACCATCACTTGAATATCAAAAGCATTAAATGAAACCAGATACACGCCTGTTAGTGAGAAAAATAAGATCAGTGGAATCAATATAGGTCTTGGAATTTCCAGTAGCTTGGCGATATAGGGGATCAGCGGCAAGTTCAGAATCAGCAGTACCACGTTGCCCAGATACATAGAGACTATTACTGACCAAAACACATCCGGATGATCGATAAACAACTGTGGTCCAGGCTGGATGCCATAAGCGATTAAAGCGCCTAACATGACGGCCGTTGTACCGGACCCTGGAATACCCAAAGTCAATAGCGGCACAAAAGAACCGGTAGAGGCAGCATTATTAGCCGATTCAGGTGCTGCCAGACCTCTTAAAGAGCCCTTACCAAAACCTAATTTGGCTTTTGCAGAGGCTAAATTCCGCTCAATACCATAAGCTAAGAAAGCCGCAATAGTCGCTCCGGCACCGGGAAGAACACCCACTATAAAGCCCAGCACCGAGGAGCGAACCATAGTCGGGGCCACTTCTTTGATTTCGGCTTTGGTCAGCTTCATACTGCCAAGAGAACTGGTATCATTCACCTTAGATTGCTGTGCATCAGTGCTTTTATCCATCACTGACATTACAACTTCAGCCAGGGCAAAGGTAGCCATCGCCAGCAACAGGAAGCTCAAACCGTCGATGAATTCTAGCGAGCCAAAAGTGAAACGCTCGACGCCATTAGACCTGTCTGTTCCCACTGTGGAGAGCATTAAACCCAATACACACATCATCAGTGCTTTGAGAATATTTCCTTTACCGGCAAAAGCTGCCACTGCGGTCAAACCTAGAACCATCAAGGCAAAGTAATCACTGGACTGGAAACTCAGTGAAACTGTTGCCAGCATTGGGGCAAAAAAGATTAAAAAGATCGCCCCTATAGTACCGCCAACAAACGAAGAGTATGCCGCTAGCGCCAGCGCTTTACCTGCCTGTCCGCGCTGCGCCATCGGATAGCCATCAAAGGCTGTCACAACGGTTGCCGAGCAACCCGGGGCGTTTATTAATATTGAAGAAGTAGATGCGCCAAACACAGCGCCATAATAAACACCGGCCATAAGGATAATACCCGATGACGGATCCAAGCCGTAAGTTACCGGTATCATTAACGCTACCGCCGATACTGGGCCCAAACCAGGTAACATACCGATAAAAGTACCGGCGAAACAACCGACAAACAGCATTAACAAATTGAACGGCATAACTGCTGTGGTCACACCTATATAGACACCTTCCCACATAAATTAGACTCCCATCCATTGTAATACTGCACCTGGTGCAAGATAAATATCCAGCAACTGTGTTAATCCATACCAAAATACTGTCACTAGTGGCAGTGAGCAGAAAAATAACAATATTTTGCGCCGCTCTCCCAGTAGCCAATAACCACAAAGTAAAAATAGCGTCGTGGCAATTAAGAAACCCAAAGTTTCCAACACTACGCCGTAAACGACCATTAAAGCCATTAGCTTAGCCGCAATAGTCCAGTCTAGTTTGGGTAGATCAGATTTCTGCTCATCTCTGGAGGTAAACAAAAGTGCCAGTGATAGGCATACACCTATTATTGCGAGAACGGTTGGAAGGGTTTTAGCAGTGAATACTTCATATTCATCACCGGGGTACATAGGAATTAAAGTAGTGGAATAACCGTAGGCGAGAGAAAGCGCCAGGAATATTAAACCACCGATACGGTTTTTAGCTATTGTCATATACATTAAGGGCCAACATCAAAGCTAGCCCTCCTCTTTAGTAGTGAAAGATCTGACTAAGTCTCGAGTAGTGCGCTGAGATCGACAAACAATCGGGACTTATTGAGAGCTTCCATCCATATTAGTCGTATGAGTGGCACGACAGCCCAGGGCCGTACCACTCATGCTAAGTAATTTTAACTATTACTTAAGGAAACCTAATTCTTTCATTAGAGATCCTAGCTGCTCTTCCTGCTGCTCAAGGAATGCGTAGAATTCATCAGCATTCTTGTAAACGTTAACCCAACCGTTACGTCCACGTACAGTTTCCCATTCAGGAGTCTTGTACATAGCTTCTAGAGTTTCATTCCACTTAGCCACTTGCTCCTTCGAAACACCAGGTGCTGCGAAGAATCCACGCCAGTTAGCGAAAACAGTGTTGTTACCCATTTCCGTCATAGTCTTAACATCTGGAGCATCTCCAACACGCTCAGGTGCAGTGATACCTAAGATACGTACTTGACCACCTTTAGCCAGTGCCAAAGCTTCGCCTAAACCCGTTGAAAGGATTTTAGCTTCTCCAGAAAGAAGACCAGCCATTGCCTTTCCGCCAGCATCGTAAGGGATGTACTTAAGTGTACGAGGATCTAGTCCCTCTGCTTTAATAACTGCAGCTGCAACTAGGTGATCTAGTGATCCACGAGCTGATCCACCGGCAAACTTAAGTTTTCTTGGGTTCTCTTTGAACAGTGCAACCGCCTGGCTCCAATCTGTAAGAGGGCTGTCAACTTTAACGACAAAAGCGCCGTAATCGGCAATAGTGCCGGCGACTGGTGTTAAATCACGGAAGCTCTGTGGGAATACTTTAGTGATAGAGCGCACAACGATTGGCGTTGAATTAACCATCAAAGTATCAGGTGAGTTCTTAGCAGTCTCGATTAAGTGCGCGATAGCTTTACCGCCGCCGCCACCAGACATATTTTGGAAAGAAGCTTCTTTAACTAAACCAGATTTAGTTAAGGCTTCACCAGTACCACGTGCAGTACCATCCCAACCACCGCCAGCTCCACCAGGGATCAAGAAGTGAATTTTTTCAAGTTTTGCTTCAGCGGCTACTGAAAATGAGAAACTGCTTAGTAGGCAACCTGTGATTGCAGCAGCTAGTAAAGTACGACGTTTGATAGACATGTTTTTCTCCTTGTTGTTTTCGTTATGAGAAACACAATAGAGGTTACAATAGCAACTGAACAGCTTATGAAATTAAAGGCTTTTTAGTTTATTCTGCACATTTTGTTCATAAAGTTCACGCCGTAAATAAAGTATTTCTCTGCGGAAAACAATTTGTAAAACTGCAAATGATATTAAAATTATTATAGAGGAAAAGGCAGCTGAACTGCACACTAAACAGTCCAGCTTCCAAAGTTGCCGTGACTGGCAACTGATTATGTTAGCAATAGATAGATCCTGTGACAGCCCAGATGTTCCTCAACATTGGAAATATAGTTGAGTAATTTCACTTGTCAAACTTATCACCCTATTTTTCATATAGATACATTACTGCAAGCCTATATATATATCGGTGATCAATTCGTGCTCAGCCACTTCTGGAAAAAAATTTATGTATTCAAAGAAACACGGAAAATCTGCCAAGTTCTGGTTGTTTTCACTCAGCCATTGGCAATATAAGTAGCGTACTTTCACATCTAACTGATCGTGCGACCCGTGATGACGGATACAAGCGTAGCGCCCCGCAGGTATTACTTTGTTTATTATGCCCCAATCATTTTGGGCAACAGGTTGTTGAACCTCCCCGCAAACATCAAAGCGGAATTCATCCGGGTCAGTGGTTTTTGGATCACTGTACACCAAACCATAAGTGCTACTGCTAGCAACAGGCGACAACTTACTTTGCTTGCGCCAGTCGATAAATTTCTCAATGCTATAGTTTAGCTTCCCTACCGCTCCCAGGTGTTCCAACACTGCAATAAGTGTCTTGGGGAAATCTATTACTCTCACGTCCATATGCTCAGTTCCTCGCGGTGCAGTAAAATGATATTTTTCCAGCCAAGGCTCCCACAAAGGTTTTTTTCTAAAGTCCCTCGGGGTCTGTGAAAATGCTTTTTTGAATGCTCGACTAAAAGATTCCGGGCTGGAAAAAGCGGCATCTAAGGCAATATCTAATACTGACTGCTGCGGATTAAATACCAGTTGATAAGAGGCTCTCTTCAAGCGCAGCAATTGCAGATATTTGTACAAGCTGATGCCGCTGTATTCGCTAAATAGTCGATGAAAATGAAATTTGGAAAAACAAGCCACTTCACTCAATACATCTAGACTCAGGTCATCATCTAAATGTTGATCTATATACGAATAGACCAGCGTCATTTTCTGCCGATAATCCAGCTGCTGTACTTTTGCATTCATTATTTCAGGTTTCACTTTATTTCCTTTACGGCGCCATATTGAACGCTTTTATATTTCAGTACCTGATAGATCTTGCTGTTTTAGCGAATATTGAAAGTCGATATATATTAGCGGTGCTGTCAGTCCGTTGAAGTTGCCTCTCACAACGACAAAGTGATGTTATAAAAAATATTTTTTGCTAAAGATTCACAAAATACCTTAGGTATTTCTAATTAAGTTTTATGGAAAATAGAGCGATAAATAACTGGCAAACACACACATTAACAAATTATAAACTGTCAAAAGAGCTAGTGACAGACAGTATTTATTTTTTATTGGCCCCTGACAGAACTAATCCACCCACCCCAAATCTCAGCTTTACAATCAACCACTTGCATTGATTTTCCAACTATGCGATAACGATTTAGCTCAGCCGATTAGTGAACAAAAGGGAAAGAGTATCTTAAAATGTCTCTGCATAGAGTCGTTTTTATATTGCGCTCTAAATAGGAAACTACCATGTTGAAGTTAGTGCTTATCGAGAAACTCCCCAGTGGGATAGCAAATGAAATCCAATTACCTCTCACGGGTGTGCATGCAATCGTCGCCAAAGCAGATGCCAGTTATAGCGTTTTTGATCAGGCCACTATGCTACCTCCCGCTGGAATAGTGCTCAAACGCAAACAGGATGAACTAGAAATAGAGCTCGATCAGCAACTAGTGGTCAGTATTGAAAACTTCTTTGTCACCCCCACTGGCGCAGATAGCACTGCACAGTTCAGCATTGATGGTTCCAGTTCTGAAGCCATGATAGTGACAGCAGAAACAGCTAGTACACTGGGAGAAGAAAATATCGTTTGGCAGCTAGCTGAAGAACCTGGTAGTTCTTTTACTGCGTTGTCTGTTGCGGGCATAACTGTAGGAGCTGCTGCTGCCGGCACCGGAGCAGGTTCCGCAGCAGCAGCGGTCGCGGCATCTTCATACAATATGACAATATCTGCAGCAGCCGGTGTTTTGCAATCGCAAGTCACCGTCAAAATCTACGATAAAGATGGAAATTTACTGGCAACTCAAGAGCACAATTTTTCCAGTGGTGCCTTGGTATTTAAAATCAAAAATGGCTATCAGGGGCCTATCTTAGCCAAAGTTGAAAACAGCAACGGAGCCACTGGCGACTACATTAATGAAGCAAGCAACCAACTGGTCGATTTAGGAACTGATCTTAGGGCGATGGCCAGTGCAAATGGTGCCGACGATGTCGCCATTAATATAACGCCATTGACCGAATTGGCAGTGCGAAAAGCAGGCATTACCGGCAATACCCTGACAGCGACAAATTTAGCCACCAACCAAAAAATAGCCAATCTTTTTGGTATTGATGACATTCTCGGGCCTGCGGTTACTGTTCTCGATACTCAGTACGATGCCAGCAATGGCTTAAGTGCCGCCGAAAAATATGGCAATTTACTGGCGGCACTAGCAGGTTCCGATGATAGCACCGGTGGTCAAAAACAAACCTTAGACCAATTAGAGACAAAAATTGTCGATAACAGCTCCACTCTGGCAATGACCCAAGAGGGCGTCAAGCTGATCAAAGAGGGGCTCGACTATTTTGAAGGGGGTGTCAATTCCGCTAAGGCAGATCTACAACACTCGCTTCTTATGGCACCTTTTATAGAGCAGGCGAATGGTGGCCTAACACTGGCGGAAGCTAACGCAGGTGTGCTGGTCCAAGTCGCCGGGGCTAAAATTGGCGACACGGTCACTTTACATTGGGGTGATCAAGTCATCACCCACACCGTTCTTAACTTGAATGCGCAAAATTCAGTAGAAATCAGCGTAGCCAGCAATATCGTCTCGGCTCATCAAGGAAAGGTTGCTGTCTCCGCGCAAATTAATGGTGGCAAACAGAGCCCTGCGGTGATTATCAGTGTCGACAGCGAAGCGCCAAACGTGGCTATCATTATGGCAGACAATGCACTAAAAAGCGGTGAGACTTCTCTAGTCACTTTTACCTTCGATGAGACTCCCACGGATTTTACTCAGGGAGATGTAACGGTAACAAACGGTAGCTTAAATGGCTTTACAGTAACGGCTGACGATAAAGTCTATACCGCGACGTTTACGCCCACTGTTAATATCGAAGAGAGCACGAACCTCATTAGTGTTAGCACCGGTTATACCGATGCCACGGGTAATACTGGTACCGCTAATACTTCGGCTAACTATACCATTGATACGACAGCGCCTGCTGTGGCCATCACTATGACAGATACGGCCTTGATTATAGGTGAAACATCACTGGTCACTTTTACCTTCGACGAGACCCCCACTGGATTTACTCAGGAAGATGTAACGGTAGAAAACGGTAGCTTAAGTGGCTTTACAGTCACGGCTGACGATAAAGTCTATACCGCGACGTTTACGCCCACTGTCAATATCGAAGACACCAGCAACATAGTCAGTGTCGGCACCGGTTATACCGATGCCGCGGGCAATGCCGGTACCGCTAATACTTCGGCTAATTATACGATTGATACGATTGATACAACAGCGCCTACTGTGGCCATCACTATGGTAGATACAACTTTGATTATAGGCGATACATCACTGGTCACTTTTACTTTTAGCGAAACGCCGACAGATTTCACCCAAGCTGATATCAACGTCGACAACGGCAGTTTAAGTGCTTTTTCAGTAACCGCTGATGACAAAATCTATACCGCCACCTTCACACCGGACACTAATATTGAAGAGAGCACGAACCTCATTAGTGTTAGCACCGATTATACCGATGCCGCAGGCAACGACGGTGTCGCGAACAATTCTGCTAATTACAGCGTCGATACTAAAGCACCGACTGTCACTATTAGCCTGGCAGATAGCGCATTAAAGATAGGTGAGACCTCAGAGGTCACATTTACTTTTAGTGAGGCACCCATAGGATTTATTGCAACTGATATCAGCGCAGATAACGGCAGCATCAGTGGCCTTGCAGTGAGCAGTACCGATAACAAAGTCTATACCGCTACCTTCACCCCAAACACAGATATTGAAGACAGCACCAACCTTATTAGTGTTAGCAGCGATTATACCGATGCCGCAGGCAATATCGGTTTAGTAAGCAATTCTGCCAATTACAGCGTCGATACTAAAGTACCCACTGTCACTATTAGCCTTTCAAAGAGTACATTAAAGATAGGTCAGACTTCAGAGATCACTTTTACTTTTAGTGAGGTGCCCATAGGGTTCATCGCAGCAGATATCAGTGCAGATAACGGCAGTATCAGTGCCCTTACAGTGAGCAGTGCCGATAACAAGGTCTATACCGCTACCTTCACCCCGGACACTAATATTCAAGACAACACTAATAGCATCAGTGTCACTAACACCTATACAGATGCAGCCGGCAATACCGGTACGGTTGCCAATTCAACTTATTTCAGTATTGACACATTTGCACCAACTCTCATCAGTAGTAAGCCTGTGGATGAAGCTGGCAACATTTTGGTTAGTGACAACCTTGTATTAGCTTTCAGTGAAAACATTCAGTTAGGTAGCAGCGGCAACATTGTGCTTAAAGCCAATGGAGCTACGGATATAATTATTGCCGTCGCCAGTCACAGCAACCAACTTAGCACCAAAGGGACAACTTTAACCATTAACCCCAATGCCGATTTGCAAGCTGACACTCAATATTCGATACAAATTGACAACGGCGCCGTTATCGATGCCGCGGATAATAACTATTCGGGGATAACGGATGAAACAACACTAAATTTCACCACTGCGGCAGCGGCAGATCCTAGCATAGTCGTATTTGACCTCACCGACGGTCAAAGCTCTAGCCACTCAGGTCGGGAATTTCAGGCGAATGTCGATTACAGCATCTATATCAAAGTGAATTCTGTCTTCAACTCTGCTAATCGAATCAGTATTGTCGATTCCTTGGGCAACAATAATAAATGGAGCGGTGGAGCGAACCTAAGTAGCAATGACAAAATAATCTTGGTGGGTACTGGCGAAACAATTGTCGGCCCCCACGGAAATCCGCTCAATTACACGAAGGCGTACACATCAGGGGGCTCAGGCCTGTGGCATTGGCAAACAGGCGGCTCCGCGAATAACACTATTTTAGGGCTAAACAGTAGTACTCCCAATCCCGGCCAAGCTTATTCAAACCGCGCAGGTACGGGGTCAACAAAGACTAATATTTGGACCGGAAACTGGTCAGGCACTTTAAGTTTCAATGTAGCCAACGCTCTTCCAGCGAATGTCGCCACCTCGCAGGGGGTATAAATATTTATTGCTATTGCGGCTCTGGCAGCAGGGTAAATAGTTTATAGCTCACTTTGTGCCAAGCCGGTAAATACATATGCAACTACTCAGTATTTTAAGAAAACAGGCAGAGTATCAACAGTACCTTGACTTAAAAATTACTTGTCTGGATTTTTGGGAAGATAATCCAGACCCCGCTATTTTACCCTTGCTAGCACTGGCTTACAGTCAATTAGGTGAGCGAGAACTGGCCCGTACGTGCCTGGAGCGTGCCTACGCTTCACATAAAAAATTTGATCCGGCCAGTAAAATCGATCTGGCGGCGGCGCTAATTTCTATGCAGCGCACCAGTGATGCACAACAGCAATTAGAGCAAGCGCTGCAGCAACTGCCTGACGATCCCTTGGGGCTGGCGCGTTTAGCTCACTGTCGGATGCTCAAAGGTGAGCTCGACGCTGGACGACAACTACTGGAACAAGCTCAACAGCTCAATCCAGAACACCTGCCTATTATATTGCTGTTGATCCAGTTGTACCTGCAACAAGCTAATTCTATGATGGCACAGCGGTGTATTGACACGTCTACACTACAATTACAGCATCTGGCTAGCGATCTTCCAGAAGCAGTCTACGCCCACTATCAACGGCAAATTAATACTCAGCAGTTAATGACCTGGCTATTGGCAGATCAGTATTCTCAAGTTGAGCAGTGGCTGCAACAACAGAAACAGCAAAGCGAAACCTTCGAGCACTGCTTACTACTATACTGTCGCCTGTTAGCCGAGCGAGATTTACACGCTCAGGCGGTGGATACCCTGAGCCGCTACTTGCGCCAAGACCCCGACAATATCAACTTGCTATTACCTCTGACAGAGTTGCTGCAAGTGCAAGGTTTCTTTCTACAAGCTATCCAGCTGATGCGTAAAGCACTGCAACAGCACAGCGACAACATCGAGCTATTAGTGCAACTGGGCAATGCCTGCTTACAGCGTTTTGATAGCCAGGCACGCAATTGTGCCGAGCACGCTCTAGCATTAGCCAAAGCCCTGATCACAGAGAAACAGCAAGAAACCCACTTGAATCGATTGCAAGTCGCCAAAGCTGCAAATTTAATGGCCAGAGTCGAGAGTCAGGAACAGAATTTTCAGCTGGCAGATAGCATTTTTCGACAGATCCTCAACCAGCATCCTGACTTTATTCCGGCACTTCAAGGGCTGGGACAGCAATTAATGCAGTGCGGTGAAATAGCAGAAGCAGTTAGCTTGTTCAGACGTATCGTAGAAATTGATCCGCTCAAGGGCCACTCATCCTTAATCAACGTTCGGCACTTTCCCGAAACTGAAAAAATCCTAGAGAAAATGGCGCTATCGGCAAATCAGCCAAGCTTAGAGGGACCAATACGCGCCGGTATATTGTTTCAGTTGGCATCGGCCTGGGAGCAGCGTCAACAATTTCAAAGAGCCTTTGAGTTCGCCATTGCGGCAAATAAAGCCAGTAAAAAATTTTTACCTTATAAAGCCAGCGAACATCGTCAGCAAATGGCGCGTATCCGCTGCAGTTTTTGCGCACAGTTGTATCGACACCGACCAAATTCCGGCATCGATTCGCAACTGCCAATTTTTGTTGTCGGCATGCCACGCTCTGGAACTACACTGGTCGAGCAAATATTAGCCGGCCACTCCCGGGTCTTCGGCGCCGGGGAGCTAAATTTGATCCCGCAGCTGGTACAAGGGTTAAACAGATGGGAGCAACACTCGGGTTCCGGGCGCAGCTATCCCGATTGCATCGATGATTTAACCGCTGAGGTCTCCCAGGGAATAGCCACTAATTATTTAAAAGAGCTGGCCGAACTAGCCCCGCAAGCTCAGCATATTGTCGATAAACTGCCACATAATTTTGAAAATATCGGCTTGATAAAATATTTATTACCCGCTGCTAAAATCATTTCAGTACGCCGTGACCCTCGTGATATAGCCATCTCCAACTACTTTACAGACTATCAAGCCAAGCACTCAGGCATGGGTTTTGCCTATGACCTGCAGGATATAGGAGAGCAACTTGCCGATCACAACAAGCTAATGCAGCACTGGCAGCAGCTATTTCCCGAAGAAATTCTCGAGATCAACTACGAGGAAATAATCGACGATTTAGAGGCCAGTGCCAAGAAAATTCTCAGCTATTTAGGTCTGCAGTGGCAACCGCAAGTACTCAAATTTAACGAGTTACAGCGCAACGTTAAAACCGCCAGTGTCTGGCAAGTACGCCAGCCGCTGTACAGCAGTTCTAAAGGCAAGTGGCGGCGC
>Ga0105354_1000540_pt1 | contig 23226 bp, 17 predicted proteins | sample GOMGulsemesocosm_FD_83658 | JGI IMG/M metagenome (GOLD analysis project Ga0105354, IMG submission 83658) | Methane-oxidizing microbial communities from mesocosms in the Gulf of Mexico - GOM9B Gulf of Mexico | ecosystem: Environmental > Aquatic > Marine > Cold seeps | place: USA: Gulf of America...
TCAATTACAAAAGCAGCGGAAAAATTGGAGGTATCAAAATCTGTCGTCAGCCATCAGCTTAAGTTATTAGAACAAGAGATTGGCGTCACACTTTTAAAGCGTACGACTAGAAAGCAGCAATTAACCTCAGCAGGAGAACAGTTTTATCGAGATTGCATTCAGTTACATCAAATTACTGAGTCAGCTTGGTTGCATGCCAAAGAGGAGCAGGTGGAGCCCCAAGGTAAACTAAAAGTCAGTGCCCCCCATGCACTTATGAGCAGTTTGATTGTGCCTGCTCTTGCTCATGCTTTTAGAGATTATAGTAAGGTCAATTTGGATTTAGTCAGTAATGATGATCAGCAGAATTTGATAGAAAATGATATAGATTTAGCAATACGTATTGGCCTGTCTAAATCCAGTAACCTAAAGCAAAAACGTATAGGGAGCTTTAGGGATCAACTGTGTCAATCTCTAATACGCCCTGTCATAGACGATTCACAGTTTATAGAAGAATTGCCTTACATAGCGAATACTTGGCAGGGTAAATATATTCAACATGATTTAACCTCAATTAAGGGTAAGCATAAACAGCAATTAGCATTTAAAGCATCCCATCAGGCCAATAACTTACACACATGCATTAGCTTAATAGAGCAAGGGCTTGGTATTGGCTTAGTACCTGATTTTGTCTGTCAAAAATATCGGACCAGTTTGCGTCCCATACTTAAGGATTATCAGTTAGCTGAAAACCCTATTTATGCATTACACCCTTACCAAGGCGCGGTACCTATCGCTGTAAAGATGGCCATTCTACAAATAGAGAAGGCCCTAACCATACTCTGATACAAACCACTTTTTAGTTAACGCCTTCTTGGCCTTTTACTTTTAGGTTTCGACTTAATACCTAATGCTTGCTTACGCTTTTCCTTATTGGACAAGGGTCTTTTGTTCGTGTTTGAAGCGGGTTTATCAAGGTCAGGTTCGAACCCTGGGTACCATTGTGAAATCAATGCTACATCCAATAGTTTTTCAATGTCTTTTAACAGGTAATTTTCTTTTTCTGTTACCAGACTAATGGCCAACCCTGATTGCCCGGCTCTGCCCGTACGCCCAATTCGGTGAATATAATCCTCAGCGTTATAGGGTAATTCGTGATTGATCACATAGCTGAGTTGCTCAATATCTAACCCTCTTGCTGCGACATCAGTCGCGACAAGAGCCCTTAGATCACCCGCCCTAAAAGCATTTAGGACTCGGTCTCTCGCACCTTGGGACTTATCACCATGAATAGCTTGGGTATCAATTCCATCCTTGATCATTTCTTTTGCAAGACGATCAGCGCCTTCTTTGGTACGAGTAAAAATGAGCACTTGCTGCCAATTTTTTGAACCAATTAAATAGGAAATCAAACCACTTTTCCTATCGTCATCCAGAGCATAGATAAGCTGCTCCACTTGATCTGCACTGGTATTACGTTGATTAACTTCGATTAAAACGGGGTCTTCCAAAAGCGTTTTACTTAACTTGAAAATAGCATCGTCAAAGGTCGCAGAAAAAAACAATGTTTGTTTATGGTTCGGCAGTTTTTTGAGAATACGTTGTATATCGACAATGAAGCCCATATCCAACATTCTATCTGCTTCATCTAAAACCAGGGTTTTAAGTTCACTCACATCAATCAGGCCTTTCATCATCAACTCAAGTAAACGCCCTGGTGTAGCGATGAGAATATCGACACCCTGTTTTATTTCGTCTATCTGAGTATTGATACTTGCACCACCATAAGCCACCACGCTTCTAAGGGGCAAGCCTTGACCATACTCTACAAAGCTTCTGTAAACCTGTTGTGCTAACTCCCTAGTCGGTGTTAGCACTAACACTGAGACCTTATTGTTTATGTTTCTTATTTCATCTTGCCCACTTTCAAACAGCCTGTGTAAAAGGGGCAATGCAAATGCGGCAGTTTTTCCTGTTCCTGTCTGAGCGCCCGCCATCACATCTCTATTCGCTAATACTGCGGGAATGGCTTCTAGCTGAATAGGGGTTGGTGTCTGGTAGCCTAATGTTGTGACTTGATTAACTATGATGGAGTGCAGACCTAACGACGAAAAACTCATGATACTCACTTAACTTAATTGCCCGATTTAAGCGAGGAATTGTAACATTAAGCCTTTAAAAAACATCGTCACAGACCCTTTTTAAGCAAATTAATCCGCTTCATAGCAATAACCATGGCCATATTATTAAGATTTAATTCAAATAATTGATACCTCACAATTAGGCGCCATAAAACCCATCTATTTCACGTTACTGTCTTTAAAAAAATATATAGTTATCAGCTAGCCAGCAATCTAAAGACATGATGTCATCACTTTATATAAGGAATATTTATGACGAACGTTAAAACAATATATACGTTTCTTCTCGCCTTAATTTTTGCCTTAGTCGCCAACGTCACATTTGCTTCTAGTGCATTACCAAAATTAAAAGCTATGGCAAATCAAAGCTCTATTTCAGGTCTCTCTTCTGGGGCTTTTATGGCAACTCAATACCATATCGCCTATTCCAAGGATCTAGTGGGAGTTGCCGCGATTGCTGGCGGCCCCTGGCAATGTGCTGCTAGCAACCCGCTCAATCCGAATCCACTTACCACAGCCACCAGCACTTGCACCTGCCTTAAGGGCTTTCCCTGTCCTTACCTTGGGGCCCCTTTCCCCGATGTGGAACACATCATTACCTTAGCGAAAACAGCAGAATTAGAGGGTAAGATAGATGCTTTGAACAACATTCTAGATGATAAGGTTTATCTTTTTTCAGGCCAACAGGACACAACCGTATTAACGCCAGTAGTCGATAGTGCCAATCAATTTTATCAATCATTGGGCGTTAAAGAGGGACAGATTCAATATGAAAATCAGCTCAATGCGGGTCATGCATTTATTACGGATATTGACACAGATTTAGATTGCCCTTTGAGTCAGACCCCCTTTATAAATGATTGTCAGTATCAACAAGCCAATAAATTACTGACAACAATTTATGGCGAACTAAAGACACCCGTTGACTATAAAGAGGAGAACTTAATGCGCTTTGACCAAAAAGAATTTGTACCAAAGTACCGTTTCAATATCAGCAGTATGAACCAAGATGCCTATGTCTATATACCCTCAAGCTGTCAGCAAGATGCCTCAAATTGCCGTGTTCATGTGGCGCTTCACGGTTGTGAACAAGGGATGCAAAGTATGCAAGATAGGTTTGTTAAAGGGACAGGATATTTAAATGTCGCAGAAAGCAATGACTTGATTGTATTATTTCCTCAGGTCAATACATCGTCTTATATTCCCTACAACCCAAAAGGATGCTGGGACTTCTGGGGTTATACCAATAACAGCTGGCCGCCTTATAACTATTACACAAAAGATGCGATTCAGATGCGAAGCATCAAGGCGATGCTAGATCAGCTAACCTCAGGTTAACGAAAACTTAAGCACTATAAAGCTAAAAAAGTCTCAAACCTTTCACGCTTATATAGGGTCAGGCCAGGTTTTTACAACTCAAATTTGGCCTTACTTTATAATTTCGCTTCATAGGGCTTTCTGGAAATACTATCAATGAGTGCCTGATAACTTCCGTCTTCTTTCATTTCTTTTAACATTGCTGCGATTTTGGGCACTAAAGATGCGTGCTTTTTATTAAGATAAAGAAACATTTCACTGCTAAGCAAAGGCGGTTGTAATATATGAATATCCTTAATTTTTAATTCATTCATTATACCAACCCCCTCCATGTCCACATAAACAACAACCTCAACTCGCTCATAATTCAGCATTTTGAATAAGGAGCGTCCATTGGGTACTGTCGAGATCGACTTCGCTTTTTTAAGGTTTTTCTCTATTACTTTCCAGCCTATTTGGTAGCCAACGCTGTAATCAGCTAAACTTTCCCAGTTTGGCGTTTTAATCTCTGATTTCTTTGAAAACCCAACAAAATTCAAGGTGACATAACTTTCAGGAACTTGGATCAGATTGGGAAAATTAGGAGTGATGATATTTCCAACTCTCAATCCATCACCATCGTAAACCCCTTGATTTGCACTGGATATTGCCCTTTCGCCAGCGTCTAATTTTACTAACGTTAATGGCACATTAAGACGTTTAAAAATTTCAATTGTTAATAGGTCAAATAACTGGCTTACATACGGGCTTGCACTCGAAATGACATTTAAGCTAGCTTGTTCAGCCCGCGCCTGGGGAAGCATAAAAAATTGAAATAAGACGATTAAAGTTGAAAATAAGAGCTTCATTTATATCTCACACCTTACTTATTTTAATCATATGTAATCCGTCCCTTTATCACATTGATTTTTGATTAATAGCTTTGTTCTAAAATAACCATTTGGATAGAAAGATGTAGATTATTTTCAGTTCTTTTACATTCATTATCTTGGATAAGCCAAATATCAGCTAATAATTGTTAACGACCTGAATAGCAATGGCAAGAAAATCACAGGGTTAAGCTAACGATAAGTTTCCTTAACCAAAGGTTGGCCTGATCTTGGTCTGCACTCTTATGCCAATAAATATTCCAATCTAGGGCAGGTAAAGAATAAGGTAACTCTAAAATTTTCAGGTCATAGTTTTGCGCCATACTTATCGGCACTGTCAGTGCCATATCCGTTTGAGCGACCAACAAAGGAGCGACTTGATAGTGCTGAACCCGCATCTTTATTTTTCTTTGGCGTCCTAATCGATTAAGCCCTACGTCTTCATAACCACGGCCCTTGCGCCTTGATGACACCTGCAGGTGATCCAAAGCAAGGTACTCATCTAAACTAATGCTATCCCCTATTTTAGGGTGATCTCGCCTTACGGCACAGGCATAACGCTGCTTTAACAGCGCTTGAGTTTGCATTTGGCCCACAGCAACAAAAGGCGCATCTAGGGCAATATCAAGAGTGCCAGCCGCCAATTCTCTTTCAATGTCCTCTCTGGGTACATAACAACATTCAATCCCAGCCTGCGGAGCATACTGTTGTAGTTGAGCGAGTAACTTTGGCATTATCATGGCTTCCGCCATATCATTCATACTTAATTTAAAGGTTTTTTTTGATGTGAAAGGGTCAAATAATTGCGTCTCGAGTAAGCTCCCACTAAGCAGGTGTAGAGCCCGTTGAACACCCGCTATGATGTTTTCTGTCAGAGGTGTTGGCACCATACCTTTACCCGTTCTCACAAATAAAACGTCATCATAAATAAGCCTTAACCGAGCAAGCGCATTGCTCACCGCGGGCTGAGTAATGCATAACACTTCTGCTGCACGAGTCAGATTACCTTGCATATAAATCGCATCGAATACGACAAAAAGGTTGAGGTCGACTTTATTTAAACGCATTTTCCCTCCTCAAAATTCGTTTTCCATTTATAAAAGTGAGCCAATACGGCATTTTCCATCCCATAATGCCACAGCATTATAACTCGTGCTTATTTTACCTTATTCATATAATAAATTTTTAAAATATCATATCTCGGATTATGCTGAATTGGCATCTTAGAGGAAGGATTGGGTTAATGGGACGTTTGTATTTAATCAGGCACGGGCAAGCAAGCCTAGGCAGTGAAAACTATGATCAATTATCAAAGCTCGGCAAACAACAAGCCCGCTTATTAGGTGAGTATTTTAAACTAAACAAGATTCATTTTGACCAGGTACTTTGTGGTTCACAAGTAAGGCACCAAGAAAGCGCCCAACATTTTTTACTTGCGAATCAAACGACAACTGATAACCCCTTATTAATATTGAAACAATTTAACGAGTTTAATTTTGAAGCCATTATCCAAGCCTACCTTGGGATCAACCCTGAGCAAACATTAACGCAATTTAAAGGTCCTGGTCTTTTTCAATTACTCAAAAAAAGTTTACTCAGCTGGAGCCAAGGAGAACTTAATCTTGGTGAAGATGAGTCCTGGGAGGACTTCCAGCACAGACTAAGCCAAGGTTTATCACAAATTCAATCTGAGTTTCACCAACAGGACATTCTCCTTTTCACCTCTGGTGGCCCCATTTCCCATCTTGTTAGCCAAGTTTTAAATACACCTAAAAAGACCTGCATCGACCTGAACCTGCAAATCCAGAATTCATCGGTAACACAGTTTTTGATCACGCAAGAAAGCGTAACGCTACACAGTTTTAACGAACTTGCCCACTTGCAAGCGCCTGACCGGATGTCATTACGAAGCTATAGCTAGTCATCTCATTATTAACACAAAAAATAATCATAGGAAGCCAAAATGGATTTCGAATACAGCCCAAAAGTTCAGGAGCTGCTCATTAAAGTACGCCGCTTTATGGATGAGTTCATTTATCCAAATGAGCGACTTTTTCATCAAGAAGTCAGTGAGAACCCTTGGCAAACACCCCACATCATCACCCGCCTTAAAGCGAAAGCGAAAGAGCAAGGCCTATGGAACCTGTTCTTACCGGTCAGTTATGGCGCAATTAGCCCAGGTTTAAGCAACTTAGAATATGCCCCACTTGCCGAAGAAATGGGCAAGGTCATGTGGGCACCCGAAGTTTTTAACTGCGCAGCGCCAGACACAGGCAATATGGAAGTATTAGCAAAATATGGCAACCAAGCTCAGAAAAAACGTTGGTTAGAGCCCTTACTTGCAGGTGACATTCGTTCCGCTTTTGCCATGACTGAGCCAGAAGTAGCCTCATGTGACGCCACTAACATTGAAACCAGAATGACTCGTGACGGCGATGACTATCTGATTAATGGTCGAAAGTTTTATATCAGCGGCGCGTGTCGCAAGTCTTGTGAGATATTAATCGTGATGGGAAAAACAGACCCAGATAACCCCAACCGTTATCAACAGCAATCTCAGATATTAGTTCCCACTAACACCCCTGGAGTCAAAATAATCAGGCCCATGAAGGTGTTTGGCTATGATGATGCTCCCGAAGGTCATGCTGAAATCCTTTTTGAGAATGTACGGGTGCCCGCTGAAAACCTCATTCTAGGAGAGGGTCGTGGATTTGAGATTGCGCAAGGTCGCTTAGGGCCGGGGCGAATCCATCATTGCATGCGCTCAGTCGGGGCGGCGCAAAGAGCATTAGATCTTATGTGCGAAAGAGCGAATCAGCGTATTGCCTTTGGTAAACCTTTAGCTAAACAGCAATCGGTTCGAGAAGATATTGCAAAGTCAGCCTGTGAAATTGAGCAAGTCAGACTACTCACCCTAAAAGCGGCGCAAAAAATGGATACTGTGGGTAACAAGGCCGCAAAAGACCTGATTTCTATGATCAAAATAGTCGCTCCCAATATGGCACTTAAAGTCATCGATAGAGCCATTCAAATACATGGCGCAGCAGGGGTGGGCCAAGATCACTTTCTTGCTCACATGTATGCAGGACAACGCTGCTTACGCCTAGCCGACGGGCCAGATCAAGTTCATATGATGCAACTAGGACGCAACCTTGCCCAACAAGCACTAACGAATAGGGATTAAACATGCCTAACAATGAAGCCCTAGATAACAACTTAGATGAAAAACAGTTAACACAATATTTAGAATCGCAAATAGAAGGTTTTAAAGGCCCATTAACGCTTACAAAATTTGATGGAGGCCAATCTAACCCTACCTATAAAGTTGAAGCAGCTTCTGGCATCTATGTATTAAGACGGCAACCTTTTGGAAAACTGCTTAAATCAGCCCATGCTGTGGATCGTGAATTTCGTGTATTAAGTGCCCTACAAGGATCTGAAGTTCCGGTTCCAAAAGTGCATCACCTTTGTCTCGATAAAGTCCTTTTTGGCAGTATTTTCTACATCATGGACTACTGTGATGGCAGTATTTATTGGGATGCGGCGTTACCTGAAATCGAGACACCTGATGCCAGAGCCACCATGTACGACAAGATGAACCTCGCCCTTACTCAGTTACACAAGATCGATATTCATCAGCTTGGTCTTAGTGATTATGGCAAGCCGGGCAACTATTTTGAAAGGCAGCTTGGCCGTTGGCAGGGCCAGTATAAAGCCAGTGAAACGCGAACCATTAGCGCCATGGATTCCTTGACGACTTGGTTAGCAGAACACCTGCCTGAAGATGATGGTAAAACGGCTCTTTGTCATGGGGATTTTCGTTTAGATAATTTAATGTTTAATCCTGACGGCTCTGTACAAGCCATTTTGGATTGGGAACTTTCAACTTTAGGACACCCCTATGCGGACCTTGCTTATCAGTGCATGCAACTAAGATTACCAGTTAACCCTGCTAAAAATGCCATTTCTGGTCTGATGGGGTTAGATGCCAGTCAACTGGGCATTCCAACAGAAGCAGAATATGTCACCCTTTATTGCCAAAGAATGGGCTTAGAAAAAATTGAAAACTGGCACTTCTATTTATGCTTTAGTTTTTTCAGACTGGCTGCCATTGCCCAAGGTGTGGCTAAGCGCGCGCTATCTGGTAACGCCTCTAACAAACAAGCCAGTAAAATCGGCGCTATGGTTGAACCCCTTGCCTTACTTGCACTAGGCATTATTAAAAACGAAATCCCCCACTCCCCATTAAAACAAGAAGATCAAACCGGAGCACTACTATGAAAGCCATTCTTTGCCACCAGTTTGCCCCTATCGATCAACTCTCCTATGAAGAGGTCCCTGATCCGATACCAAAAGATCACGATGTTGTAATTGACATTGCCGCTTGCGGGGTTAACTTTCCAGATGGTTTGCTTGTTCAAGGCCTATATCAAATGAAACCTGAGCACCCATTTTCACCCGGCAGTGAAGTCACAGGCACCATCTGTCAACTGGGTGCTAAAGTGAAACATTTAAAGGTGGGCCAAAGAGTCATCGGCCTCACTATGCTGGGAGGGTACGCCGAGAAAGCCGCGATTAATTCACGCATGGTGCTCCCTCTTCCAGACTTTATCAGTAATGAGCAAGGGGCAGGACTCATTACCGCCCATGCCACGGCGCACCATGCATTAAAGCAAAGAGCGAACTTAAAAAAAGGCGAAACCCTGTTAGTGACAGGGGCATCCGGCGGTACCGGCCTTGCGGCAGTACAAATTGGCAAAGCAATGGGTGCCCGTGTTATCGCCCTTTGCTCTAGTGAAGAGAAACTGGCAGCGGCCAAAGAGCAAGGCGCCGATGAATTATTATTAAGCACAGAGACTGATCTTAAAAATCGCATCAAAGCGCTGACCAATAATAAGGGCGTTGATGTTGTTTATGAGGTAGTTGGTGGTGAAACGTTTAATCAGGTAAGTCGTTCAATGGCTTGGAATGGCCGTTTACTCGTTGTGGGTTTTGCCTCAGGAAAAATACCTGATTTCTCAGTTAATCTAGCGCTGGTAAAGGGCTTCTCCGTCATCGGCGTATTCTGGGGAAGTTTCGCTCAAAAAGAGCCGGCCAATTTCATGCTCAATATGCAAGAGCTACTTAGCTGGTATCAAAAAGGCGAAGTTAGTGTGGTGATTGATGAGGTATTGCCTCTTGCTAAAGCCACCCATGCTCTTAACAAGGTCTTTAACCGTCAATCAATTGGTAAATTAATCCTTATCCCTTAATCACATTACGACATGGAGTAACATTATGAGTACATCGCTTTTTGATCTAACCGGAAAGGTCGCCCTAGTCACCGGGGCTAGCCGTGGGATTGGGGAAGAAATAGCCAAACTACTTGCTGAACAAGGCGCTCATGTCATTGTCTCAAGTCGTAAACTGGAAGGCTGTTTGGCAATTACTGACAGCATAATCAGTGCCGGTGGTAGTGCCGAAGCATTCGCCTGTAATGTAGGCAGTATGGATGATATCAACGCTGTTTTTGAACATATAAAGACCAAACACCAGAGGCTCGATATTCTGGTTAATAATGCGGCCACGAATCCCTATTTTGGCCATATTCTAGACACTGATATAGCGGCTTATAACAAAACGCTTGATGTTAACATTCGCGGATACTTCTTCATGTCAGTCGAAGCAGGAAAATTAATGCGTAAACAAGGTGGTGGTGCCATCGTAAACACGGCCTCAGTAAACGGCGTTCACCCAGGACCTGGACAGGCAATTTATTCCATCACTAAAGCGGCGGTCATCAATATGACCAAAGCCTTTGCAAAAGAATGTGCGCAATTTGGCATTCGCTGTAACGCCCTATTACCCGGCCTCACCAAAACCAAATTTGCTGGTGCGTTATTTACCAACGAAGACATCTATAAAAGTGTGGTACAGGGTATTCCTATGGGCCGCCATGCTGAGCCCAAAGAAATGGCAGGCACAGTGCTGTATCTCGTATCGGATGCCAGTAGCTATACCAATGGCGAATGCATTGTTGTAGATGGCGGATTAACCCTATAGCCCAAGTGTAAAGACACGCTAAAACACAAAAGAAGGTAGGTTATGGAAAACTTTAAAGATCAAGTGGTACTCATTACAGGTGCTAGCGGGGGGTTAGGGAAAGAAGCCGCCACACAGTTTGCTCAACAAGGCGCGAAACTCGCCTTGTGTGATATCAATGTGTCAGCGCTTAATGATTTAACAAGCGAGCTATGTGAACTAGGTTATGAGGTCTTCTCTCAAGCCTGTGATGTGAGCCAAGAAGAAGACGTTCAGTCTTTTATCAATAATACCGTTTCACATTTTGGGCACTTAGATGTGGCTATTAATAATGCCGGTATTGACCCTAAACATAGCCCTTTAGCCGATATTGATACTCAAGATTTCGATCGAGTCATGGCAATTAATGTGAAAGGGGTTTATTTGTGTATGAAATATCAAATTCCGCATTTGATCAAACAAGGTGGTGGGGCCATTTGTAACATGTCCTCGGTTGCTGGCATCTCAGGTGCCCCCTTTATGTCTGCCTATGCAGCAAGTAAACATGCGGTGATTGGTTTAACAAAATCCGCTGCTCATGAATATGGACGTGCTGGTATTCGTATTAACAGCGTATGCCCTTATGTCACAATGACTAACATGGTCGAGCAACATCTGAAGACACTGGATAATCGTGAAGACGTCTTAACTAAATTCTGTAAAGCGTCGGCATTAAAGCGTATTGCTCAGCCAGAAGAAGTCGCTAGAGTCATGTTATTTGCCTGCGACAAAAGTAATTCCTATATGACAGGACAAGAGCTAGTCGTTGATGGTGGTATGACCAGTATTTGATCCCTTACATCGACTAAAAGCACAAAAAAAGCCGCGCTCAATTAAGAGTGCGGCTTTTTTGTTACTCGATCAACGAAAGAGTAACGACAACCTAATGTTAAACTAAAGCACTAAACGACGTAGGTCGCTCAAGGCAGAGTTTAAATAAGTCATGAAGCGACCTGCGTCACCACCGTTAACGGCTCTATGGTCATATGAAAGACACAATGGCAGCATGGTTCGAGGTTCAAACTCTTTACCATTCCAACGAGGTTCAACATCCGCTTTAGAGACACCAAGAATACCCACTTCAGGGCAGTTCACGATAGGTGTAAAGCCAGTACCACCAATAGCACCCAAGCTAGAAATAGTAAAACAGCCACCCTGCATATCGGCAGGAAGCAATTTCTTATCTAGGGCTTTCTTGATCAGTACATTCGCTTCTTTAGCAATTTGCACAACTGACTTAGTATCAACATTACGCAATACAGGCACAACAAGACCAATAGGAGAGTCAACTGCAATACCGATATTCACATAGCTCTTTTGTACATAGCTTTCGCCATCTGCACGCATAGAGACATTGAATGCTGGATTCTCAACCAGAGCTTGAGCCGCGGCTTTAATCAGGAATGGAAGAGGTGTTAGTTTAACACCTTGTTTTTCCATTTCGCCTTTAAGGCCCTTACGGAAAGCTTCAAGTTCAGTGATATCTGCTTTATCAAACTGTGTTACATGAGGCACGTTTAACCAGTTACGCGTCATGTTTTGAGCAGTAAGCTTCTTAATCTTACTCATTTTCACAATTTCAACTTCGCCAAACTGGCTGAAATCAACATCTGGAATTTGAGGGATGCCAGTACCGCTGGTTACAGCTGAAGATGATGCCACAGGTGCAGACGCTGCTTTTTGAACGGCTGCTTTTACATAGGCATGTAAATCTTCTTTCGTAACACGACCACGAGGGCCGGTTGCGCGTACTAGAGAAAGCTCAACACCGAGTTCACGTGCAAGCATACGAACCGAAGGTCCTGCATGTACATTTTTAGACGGTGTCGATAACACAGCAGCAGTATCAACTACCGGTGCAGCTTTAACAGGTGCACTTGCAGCGGGTGTTGGAGCAGAGACGGCAGGTGCTGCCACAGGTGCTGGAGCCGAAACCACAACGCCTTCTACTTCAAGGTCTAAAAGCATATCGCCTTCAGAAACCTTATCACCAATATTGACAGAAATTGATTTCACTGTGCCTGATTTAGGCGCAGGAATTTCCATAGAAGCCTTGTCTGTTTCCAGTACAAGAATGGAATCACCTTCTTCAACTTTATCGCCAATAGCGATTGAAATCTCAATAATTTCAACACCTTCAGCACCACCGATATCAGGAACATTAACGGTTTCTACACCACCAGCGGTTACCACGGGTGCAGCGACTGGTGCGATAGCTTCAACGGCTGCTACAGGCGCCGGAGCAACCTCAACAGCAACAGGTGCAGCTGATTGTGTCGCCAGCACTAATATTGCGCCGCCTTCAGAAACAGTATCACCCATATTGATAGAAATACTGACAACTTTACCCGCAACAGGTGCAGGAATGTCCATGGAGGCTTTGTCAGTTTCTAGTACAACAATAGAGTCGCCTTCGCCAACGTCGTCACCAACGCTTACACAAATTTCAATGACTTCAACATCTGTTGCGCCACCGATATCAGGCACAGCAACAGCAAGTTCAGCCGTTACACTGGCAGCAACAGGGGCAACCTCAACAACAGGTGCCGCTGCTACAACAGGTGCAGCAACAGGCGCTTCAACAGCAACACTTGCACCCGCAACTTCAATCTCTAGAACAACGTCACCTTCATTAACGGTCGCGCCTTCTGCGACTGCAATGCTGATAACTTTACCTGCAGCAGAGGCAGGTACTTCCATAGACGCTTTATCAGTTTCTAAAACCATTATTGCTTGATCGATTTCGATCATGTCGCCAACTTGGACATTAATCTCGATCACTTCAACATCGGTTGCACCGCCAATATCCGGTACGTGAATGATCTCTGTGCTCACAAAAATCTCCTTTGTCATAAAGACGCATCAAAAATATATATAGCCCGATTCACATTTAAGGTGAACCGGGCACAGATTTAAATGGTAATTAGCAAGTTACTGGGTTTGGTTTTTCTGGATCTAGACCAAACTTAACAATTGCTTCTTGAACCACTGATGCCTCAATTTCTCCATCGTCAGCCAAAGCCTTAAGCGACGCAACAACCACCCAGTAGCGGTTGATTTCAAAGAAGTGACGCAATTTTTCACGAGTATCACTGCGACCAAAACCATCTGTTCCCAACACACTAAAAGTGCTATCGATGAAAGGACGAATTTGATCAGCAAACAATTTCACGTGGTCAGTAGATGCGATAACGGGACCTGCACCATTTAGGCAATCAGACACGTAGTTTGCACGTGGTGTTGCTTCAGGGTGTAATAGGTTCCAACGTTCAACATCAAGACCGTCACGGCGTAATTCATTGAATGAAGTAACACTCCAAACATTTGAGTTAATACCGTAATCATTGAATAGCATCTCAGCTGCCGCTTCAACTTCACGCAAGATAACACCAGAACCCAATAGCTGAACTTGTTTTTTGTTCGCTTTCTTGGTGTGTTCTTTCAGTTTGTACATACCTTTGATGATGCCTTCTTCAGCACCTTCTGGCATGTCTTCATGCGCATAGTTTTCGTTCATTACGGTTAGGTAATAGAACACGCTTTCTTGTTCTTGGTACATACGACGCATGCCGTCCTGTACAATCACGGCCACTTCATATGAATAAGTAGGGTCGTAAGAGACACAGTTAGGAATCGTACCTGCCAATAGATGCGAATGACCGTCTTCGTGTTGAAGACCTTCACCATTAAGCGTTGTACGACCCGCTGTTGCACCGATTAAGAAACCACGAGCGCGAGAGTCACCTGCTGCATAGGCAAGGTCACCAACACGTTGGAAACCGAACATAGAGTAGTAGATGTAAACAGGAATCATTGGATAATTACTGTTACTGTAAGACGTTGCACACGCTAACCAAGCAGACATAGCGCCGGCTTCGTTAATCCCTTCTTGAAGGATTTGACCTTTGGTGTCTTCTTTGTAGTACATGATTTGCGTATGGTCATGTGGCGTATAACGTTGACCGACCGCTGAGTAGATACCCAGTTGACGGAACATACCTTCCATACCAAATGTACGCGCTTCATCAGCCACAATAGGCACAACACGATGACCAATCTTCTTGTCTTTAACCAAATTATTCAAGACACGAACAAACGCCATGGTCGATGAAATTTCACGACCTTTTGTATTTTGTAATTGCGCTTTAAACGACTCAAGAGAAGGCACTTCAAGTGCTTCACTTGCTTTACGACGAGCAGGAAATGCACCATGCAACTCAGAACGACGAGCACGCATGTACTTCATTTCTGGGCTGTCGTCAGCAGGACGGTAGTAAGGAAGGTCTTTTAGCTCTTCATCACTGATCGGAATGCCAAATTTATCACGGAACATGGATAAAGATTCTTCATCCAATTTTTTCGTCTGGTGAGCCGTGTTTTGCGCTTCTGCTGCTTTAAACATGCCGTAACCTTTAACGGTTTGAGCAAGTACAACAGTAGGACGTCCATCATTTTTAGACGCTTCAGCGTAAGCTGCATAAACCTTATAAGGGTCATGGCCACCACGGTTCAGGTTCATGATGTCATCGTCAGACATATCTTTAACCATTTCCAGAAGCTCTGGATATTTGCCAAAGAAGTGCTCACGCGTATAAGCGCCACCATTTGCCTTGTAGTTCTGTAGCTCACCGTCACAGACTTCGTCCATACGTTTAAGCAACAAACCTTTTGTATCTTTTTCGAATAAAGGATCCCAATGGCGACCCCATAAACATTTAACCACGTTCCAGCCAGCGCCTCTAAAGACACCTTCAAGCTCTTGAACAATTTTACCGTTACCGCGAACAGGGCCATCTAGACGCTGTAGGTTACAGTTGATCACGAAGATCAAATTATCCAGCTTTTCACGGCCAGCCAGTGCGATAGCACCTAAAGATTCTGGTTCATCACACTCACCATCACCTAAGAATGCCCACACCTTACGATCACCATGATCAATCAAACCACGACTTTGCTGGTATTTAAGTACATGTGCTTGATAGATAGCTTGATGAGGACCAAGACCCATAGAAACCGTTGGGAACTGCCAATAATCAGGCATCAACCAAGGATGTGGGTAAGAAGACAAGCCTTTGCCGTCAACTTCTCGGCGGTAGTTATCTAGCTGTTCATCAGTCAAACGACCTTCAATATATGAACGAGCATAAATACCTGGGGAAATATGGCCTTGGAAAAAGACCATATCTGCTTCTTGCTTACCATCTCCACCACGGAAAAAGTGGTTAAAACCTATGTCATATAAGGTTGCTGCAGATGAGAAACTAGTAATGTGACCACCAAGTGTCGAATCGACTCGGTTTGCCTTCATTACCATTGCTAAAGCGTTCCAACGAATAATGGAACGAATACGACGCTCCATAAACAAATCACCCGGTAACGGTTTCTCGTCTTGTGGAGAGATGGTGTTACGGTAAGATGTTGTGATAGATGCAGGCATAGGTGCGCCCGCTTTTGTCGCTTCTTTATTAAGACGATCTAGAATGTATTGTACACGCTCTGGTCCTTCTTCTCGAAGTACCGATTCAAGTGCATCTACCCATTCTTTCGTTTCTGTTGGATCGACATCATTGAGGATATGCTGTTCAGTCATAGTATTAATAACCCCCCGCTATTAGAACAGATCTTGGCAAAACGGCTGAGTTTGATTGTTTATCAGCTGAAGTACCTTTTAAACGAACCGTTGGCACCATACAAGGATAAGTATGGAACCAGCTAACGCTCATACCAAACACGAGTCTATTAGCGAAAATGGACTTGTGTTTAGTATGATTGGGGTCGAAATTATTATTGTTTTAAGTTTTCCAACGCCATTTCATCAGCCACCCTATAGGTCGGAACGTTTTCCGATTCGGACCTTTCAAAAAGGTCTCGAAGTGTAGTCCTGATTTTTGCAACGCGCTGTTTTGCAGCGACTGAAGAATAATCAGGCTCAAAGGATATGTTTATTATACCACCAGCATTAATCACATAATCAGGTGCGTATAACACCCCTTTTTCATGCAACAAATCGCCGATAGACGGTGTTACTAATTGGTTATTAGCAGCACCTGAAACAATATCCCCTGTGAACTGGTTTACAAATTCGGCGCTAAGAGTACCACCTAAAGCGCATGGCGCATAGATGTCTATTGCAAGTCCAAATAACTGATCTGAAAAAACAATCTCAGCATCAAAGTTATTCTTAGCTTTTTCACAGGCACTTTGATTTAAATCACAAACCAGTAACTGGGCCCCATCTTGGTGTAAATATTCACACAAAAAATAGCCTACATGTCCGATTCCTTGAACCAATATGCGTTTATTTTCAAGAGAATCTGTGCCGTATTTTTTTTCACACGCCGCTTTAATCCCTTGATAAACACCAAAGGCGGTAAAAGGTGATGGATCGCCACTTATTTCTGATAATCCATACACAAAATTTGTATTACGCTTCACAATTGACATATCAGTAGGTGAAATACCAACGTCTTCAGCTGTGTAATAACGGCCTTCTAGGGCGTTTACAAATTGTCCAAAGGCCTCCAGCACGGCTTCGCGCTTCTCTTCATTTGGCACACCAAAAATAACGGCTTTACCCCCACCAAAATCCAAAGATGAGACTGAGTTTTTATAGGTCATGCCACGAGATAGCCGTAAGACATCCGTAATTGCATCTGCTTCTGAAGAATAATTCCACATACGACAGCCACCCACAGCGGGACCACGATTACGGTTGTGAATTCCAATAAAAGCGATTAAACCGGATTCATCATCCTGGCAACGATATACGACTTCATGATGATCAAAATCAATGTGACTATCGACGTCTATTTTCACTATATGAAATGAACTATTGATTTTTGATGCTCTTGATGTAGGGGGTTCTTGCGATAAAACTGGATTCATACAACACCTCTCGCGTTTTGCGCGTTTATTTTTAGGTAGCTTTTGACTACTTATAAGTGCATAGCTTTAATTTTTGGGTAAAAAATACAAAGCTAATTCGGATAAAAACAATCACCCTATTCAGGATATTGAATGGATGATTATCTTTGAGTGTAACCTGCAATATTTTGAAAAGCAGTAAGCATTTAAATCTAATTCTATTTTTTTGATTAACTTAAATCACAGGCTAACAAGTCAGGTTATCGAAATAAGCGCGACTACAAACACCCAGACATATGTGGCCCGATTACAGACAGCTTGGTAGGCATTCAATTGATCAATGAAGGTTTCTTGTTCCAAGGTTTCATTACTACCGGTAATCAGGGCTAGTTCAAACATCTGCAAGCCATTTATAAAGCTTGCCATTTGCCACTGAGCCACCTCACCGATAACCGCATCCATTTTCCCCGCTAGCGCAACACTCATACAGCCAAATAATCCAACTGGAATCTCTATCAACAATTTAAGTTTTGTAAACCACCCTGGCGGTTGATGAAGTGCTACTTTATATAGGCAAAGAAATAAAACGAGCCCATACCAACCCAAGAGCAAAAACAAAAAGGTTAATACTAAGGTGAAAATAAAATATTGGCTGATAAAAAGGGACCTAACTTGGGATTCAAGTTGCTCGATAGGTTGATTCTTATCGTCTATCTCCCCCTCTAAACTTCCTTGGTTTAATAAAGACAGAATCCTGTGTCGGTAGCTTTCAGACTGCTGCAACTTAATTTCTTGATGCCCTGTATAAAACAGATATAAATAGAGCAAAGAAGCTAACAGTAATAGCAGACTCTGCGAAAAGACAGTTTGCACCATCCATGCAAACAAACATAACGCGATGGCAAAAAGTACAAGGTTTTCAACTCTGCCCTTGATTAAGTCATTTAATTTGAGCGTTAGTCTCTGACTCTGCCATACGTTTCCACCTTGATTCACTAGAATAAGTCGAAGAAATAACGCGGTTACTAGTATCAGTAATATCACTTACAAGTCGCTCCTCATCATAGGGTTTCCCTTTTACCTAAAGCTTTGATTAATTACTAATTTACTGCCCATTTTATTGTTACATTGCAGATACCTTAGTACTAGAGAATAAAACTCCCCTATATTTATCAAACATACAAGCAAGAAATCAAAAAATCGATGGCTTAGCACTGACGAAATATGCAATACCCGTTACAATGAGTTTCTTTTTATTAATTTGTATTTACAGGACATAGCATGACATCTAACGATGCCCAACTTCAGCATCAGATAGCTTCCCAGGTCAGTTTAGCGCTTGCAGAAGACATCGGCGCTGGTGATATTACTGCGCAACTAATCCCTGCTGATGAAACAATTAAAGCTAATGTCATTACCCGTGAAGAAGCTGTGTTATGCGGTTGTGCTTGGGTAAATGAAGTCTTTAAACAGCTCGATGATAGCGTTGAAATTATCTGGCATGCTGAAGAAGGTGATCAGTTAACCGCTAACCAGAAGATTTTTTCTCTTTCAGGCAATGCCAGAAGCATTTTAACTGGTGAGCGTTGTGCCCTAAATTTTGTTCAGAGCCTATCTTACACTGCGACGATTTCTAGAGAGTATGCTCAACTAGTCGCTGGGACTAAATTGACGGTATTGGACACACGAAAAACACTACCCGGCTGGCGCTTGGCTCAGAAATATGCTGTCTCAGTAGGCGGTGCTCAAAATCACAGAGTGGGCTTATATGATGCATTTTTAATTAAAGAAAATCATATTATGGCAGCAGGTTCGATCGAAAAGGCAGTCTCTCAGGCGAAAGCCATTGCGCCAGGTAAAACAATTGAAGTTGAAACAGAAAACTTAAATGAAGTACAACAAGCCGTCACCGCAGGTGCTGATATCATAATGCTAGATAATTTTAGCTTAGAGATGATGACAGAAGCCGTATCTACTTTTGGTGACAAAGTTAAGTTTGAAGCCTCTGGCAATATGACCAAACAAGATTTATTAGACGTGGCTAAGACGGGTGTTGATTTTGTCTCTGTCGGCGCATTGACCAAGCACATACACGCCATCGACCTTTCTTTAAGAGTGGTTAACGATTAAACATGAATGATTTTATTCTGGTAATTAACAGTGGAAGTTCATCCTTAAAGTTTGCTGTCCTTGCTAAACGCGGACAAGACGTCATTCTAGAAGGCATTGCTCAACGTTTAGGGAGCTCTAATGCGTCTATCGATTTTAAGTTTAACAAGATTAAAGAATCGCACTTATTAGAAATCGGTTCACACCAAGGCGCATTAACCAGAATAAAGTCTTGGTTCGATCAACATCCGGATGTCACTCAAAACCTGATTGGCATAGGCCATAGAGTCGTACACGGCGGCGAAACATTTAGCCGTTCTGTTATTATCGATGACAATGCAATCATTGAGATTGAAGCCTGCTCAAGTTTAGCGCCGCTACACAACCCTGCAAATGTTAAAGGTATTAAAGCCTGCCATACACTTTTTCCAACACTGCCTCAGGTCGCTGTGTTTGATACCGCATTTCATCAATCACTACAGCAAGTTCAGTATCTATACCCTATCCCCATGCATTTCTATCGTGAGCAAACGTTAAGAAAGTATGGCTTTCATGGCACCAGTTACCGCTATATTAGCCAAGCCCTAGGTCATTTAGATAGAAAAACGCTGCTGCAAGGCATCATAGTTGCCCATCTTGGAAATGGCGCCAGTGTCTGTGCTATTCAAAACGCAGAATCTGTCGACACCAGTATGGGATTAACACCTTTAGACGGTCTTATGATGGGAACACGCTCTGGCAGCATTGATCCTATGATTTTAAGTTTTATGGCTAAATCAGAAGAAAAATCGCTAGATGAATGTTTAAACATACTCAACAAAGAAAGTGGACTATTAGGAATTTCGGAGCTTTCAAATGATTGCAGAACCCTTGAAGATGCGATGAAGGCAGGCGATGAAAGAGCCAAGCTCGCGCTGGATATGTTTTGTAGCCATACCGCTAAGAACATTGCCAGTTGTGCAACTTCACTAAACTCATTTGATCAGCTTGTATTTACCGGTGGCATAGGTGAAAACTCAGTCTATGTTCGAAGCCAAGTATGTAAATCATTGTCCATCTTAGGCATAAAACTCGACCAACAAGCCAACACAAATCTAACGCGTGGACAAGCTAACTTAATCTCAAAAGAGTCGGCTGAACAAAGCGTTTGGGTTATCCCAACGAACGAAGAGCTCATGATAGCCTTGGATACGATTAATTTAATTCAAAATTAGGCCGTTAACGAAAGACGAGCAACTTACATAACCAGAATTGGAAACAGACATGTCTATTAATGTCCTAATGACAGTACCAACAGGTCCAGGCGTTGGCCTCACTTCAGTCTCAGTTGGACTGGTACGGGCACTTGAACAGCAGGGACTCAAAGCCAGTTTTTTTAAACCCATTGCCCAACCAAGACCCGGTGATTTTGGCCCTGATAGATCAACCGCTATGGTTGCACAAGGTTCGACTCTCACACCGGCCGACCCTATTCCATTACATGAAGCCGAACGTTTTTTGTACAATGATAATGTTGATGAGTTGATGGAAGAGGTTGTTGCCCGTTTTCAAAAAAGCATAGAGCCAGACAGTACCGTCATTATAGAGGGTCTTGCTCAAATCCCAGGCCACCCTTATGCGACTAGATTAAATAAAGCGATCGCAAAAACACTGGATGCATCTCTGGTTCTGGTGACCGCACCCAATAATATGCGAGTAAATGAACTGGAACATCATGTTGAAATTGCAGCAGGTTCGTACGGCGGAATAAAAGCCGAAGATGTGATTGGCTGCATACTTAATAAAACAATTCCAGGCTCACTGGGTACCAAGTCCTATGGTGACTCTTTTGCTCATCGCCCTATATTTAAGCGTAATTTCAACCTCCTTGGGCAAATCCCTAAAGCGGAAGAATTAACCTACCCAAGAGCCCGTGATGTAGCAGACTTTTTAAATGCCAAAATAATTAATGCCGGTGAAATGGATTCTCGTCGAGTCCACTCCTTCACCCTGTGTGCCCGAGGCGTCGAAAACACACTGCCTGCGTTAAAACCTGGGGTTTTAGTCTTCACTCCTGGGGATCGTACTGACATTATTATGGCGACAGCCATCGCCGCCCTGAATAATACTAAAATTGCAGCACTGGTTTTAACGGGTAACTACCAACCCAGCGAAGAACTACTCAAGTTATGCGGAAAAGCCATGGCAAAAGGATTGCCCATCTTGTCCGTTGATACCAATAGCTGGGAGACTGCCATTGGCATGCAATCTTTTAATCAAGAAATCCCTTTAGATGACAGACAGCGTATTTCTTTAGTAAAAGAGCATATGGCTCGATGTATCGACCATGAATGGATCAGCTCTTTTGCACTCAACCAAGATGAAAGGAAACTTTCTCCACCCGCTTTTCGATATAAGCTCATAGAGCAAGCAAGAGCGTTAAATAAGCGTGTCGTCTTACCTGAGGGAGAAGAAATACGAACCATTGAAGCCGCCTCTATTTGCACCGAACGCGGTATTGCTCACTGCATTCTATTAGGTGATAAGGAACAAATACTTCGTATCGCTCACAACAATGGTATTGAGCTTCACCCTGATGTTGAGATTCTTAGTCCAGGTTCCATTCGTGATCGCTATATCGTCCCCATGTTAGAGATTAGGAAACATAAGGGCTTGACAGATATTGTTGCGCGCGAGCAGCTTGAAGATAATGTCACATTGGGCACCATGATGTTGCAAACAGGTGATGTAGACGGACTCGTTTCAGGTGCTATACATACCACTGCGAACACGATTCGGCCCGCTCTTCAGTTAGTAAAAACCTCGTCGAACTCGTCCCTCGTTTCTTCCGTTTTTTTCATGTGCCTACCAGATCAAGTTTTGGTTTACGGGGATTGTGCCATTAACCCAGACCCAAGTGCGGAGCAGTTAGCTGAAATCGCTATCGAAAGTGCTGATTCTGCCATTGCCTTTGGCATCCCAGCCAGGGTTGCTATGATCAGCTATAGCACAGGCGGGTCAGGCGCGGGTCATGATGTTGAGAAAGTAAAACATGCCACTGAAATTGCCCAAGCAAAACGCCCTGATTTATTAATAGATGGTCCATTACAATATGATGCAGCCATTATGGAAGACGTTGCCAAACAAAAAGCGCCGAACAGTAAGGTCGCAGGTCGTGCTACCGTTTTTATCTTTCCAGATTTAAATACCGGTAATACCACTTATAAAGCGGTACAAAGAAGTGCTGATGTTATTAGTATTGGCCCCATGCTTCAGGGTATACGCAAACCTGTCAATGACTTGTCTCGCGGCGCTTTAGTGGATGACATTGTTTACACCATCGCAATAACGGCTATTCAGTCCGGCCATAACAACCTTTAGCACACCAATAAAGGGGAGCAAGCTTAAAGCTCGCTTCTCTTTATATCACCCTCCCCTGTACAAAAAACACACAGACATTATAATTAAGGCTATCAATTAATGAATTGACGAGCCGAAGTATATCTATGAGCTTATCCCATGCTGTTGAAGCCTTTTCAAAGTCCCCCTCTGTGCTTGTCAATAAAGCGAGCACAGATAATACAGCTAGCTCATTAAACCTTAATAAAGCAATCACCACTCATACAGAACCGCTTAATGAAAACCTCAGATTTGTCACCTTATCTGAAGAAGGGAAGCGACTTTCAAAGCAACACAATCCAGAAAGGGACCTACTTGACAGGATATCCAACTATCAGGGCTCAAAGACAATAATACACAGCCAAAATACGCCTTTAACTTATCAAAAGAAAATTCAAAACCAACCCACACCCAATACGAGAGAGAGCCTAACGATTACTGATGATGAGCAAAAAAAAATTGATCAATTAAAAAAACGCGATTTAGAAGTCAAGAATCACGAAAGAGCA
>Ga0105354_1000553_pt1 | contig 23025 bp, 21 predicted proteins | sample GOMGulsemesocosm_FD_83658 | JGI IMG/M metagenome (GOLD analysis project Ga0105354, IMG submission 83658) | Methane-oxidizing microbial communities from mesocosms in the Gulf of Mexico - GOM9B Gulf of Mexico | ecosystem: Environmental > Aquatic > Marine > Cold seeps | place: USA: Gulf of America...
GGAGGAGAAATATTTGTACCTAAAATACCATCATATAAAATCATAGATGTTGCTATGGCTATAGCTCCAGAATGTGAGCAAAAAGTGGTGGGAATTAGACCTGGAGAAAAACTGCATGAAGAAATGATCACTATTTCAGACTCATTAAACACTTGGGATTTAGGAAAGTACTATGCTATATTACCTCAAAAGCCTAATTTTGAATTAGAAAAATTTATTAAAACGTTTAATGCAAAACGTGTGCCTGAAGGATTTAGTTATAATTCTGGAGATAATACAGAATGGGAAACTATTGAAACTCTTCGTGGTCATGTAAGAACTTACGTTGACCCCAATTTTACAGTTTAATTAAATTTAATTGTTTGTTGAATACTATTAAATGTGTTTTATAAAGTAATTACAGAACCTTATGAAAGCAATACCCTATGGTAGGCAAAATATAGACCAGAAAGATATAGATGCTGTCGTGACAACCCTACAAGCTGATTTTTTAACTCAAGGCCCTAAAGTAAATGAGTTTGAAGAAAAATTTGCTGCATATGTAGGTTCAAAATATGCTGTAGCTGTAAATAATGCAACATCAGGACTACACATTTCAGTACTGGCATTGAACTTAAAAGAAGGAGATCGTGTTATCACTACATCAATAACCTTTGCTGCTTCTGCAAATTGTATTCGTTATGCAGGGGGTGAGGTGTGGTTTGCTGATATAGATCCGGACACCTATTTACTTTCAATAGAAAGTGTTCGCAAATTAATAGAAAGCAAACCTAAAAGCTTTTTTAAAGGGATTATACCTGTTGATTTTGCTGGGTTACCAGTAAATTTAGAAGAGTTTAGAGTACTTGCAGATAAGCATGATTTATGGATAATAGAAGATGCTTGTCATGCGCCTGGAGGAAATTTTAAAGATGTAAATGGTACTGAAAACCGTTGTGGAAATGGTGCTTTTGCTGATATAGGAGTTTTTTCATTTCATCCTGTTAAGCACATTGCATGTGGTGAAGGAGGAATGGTAACGACTAATTCAGAGGTAGTATATAAAAAACTATCACTATTAAGATCTCACGGGATTACGAAAGAAAACATGAGTGAAAACCATGGTGGTTGGTTTTATGAAATGCAAGAATTAGGGTTTAATTATAGATTAACAGATATCCAATCTGCATTGGGGATTACCCAATTGGCAAAAAATGATTTAGGTGTAATCCGTAGAAATGAAATTTCGACAAGGTATAAGGAAGCTTTTAAAAATAATATAAAATTTCAAGCTTTACCTGAGGGAACATATAATGCACATCATCTTTTTGTAATTGAAGTTAGGGACCGTAAAGGGTTGTATGATTTTTTAAGAAGTCATAATATATTTGCTCAGATACACTATATACCGGTACATACGTTGCCATATTATAAAAAAAACGGATATGGAAGTACTGATTTGAGTAATGCTGAAAACTATTATAATAACTGTATTAGTTTACCAATGTATCCAACTCTAACCAAAGAAGAACAAGAGTTTGTCATTGAAAAAGTATTAGAATTTATAGATGACTAATTTAGCAATCATACCAGCAAGAGGGGGTAGTAAGCGTATTCCTGGTAAAAATATAAAATCTTTTTTAGGGAAACCTATTATTGCCTATTCTATTGAAGCAGCTTTAAAAAGCGGTTTGTTTAATGAGGTTATGGTATCTACAGATGATGTGGAAATTGCAAAAATAGCCAAGCTATATGGGGCAAAAGTTCCTTTCTTAAGAAGTAGAAATAATGCTGATGATTATGCAGTTTTAGCAGATGTTGTTGAAGAAGTTTTAGGTCAATATGAAAAAGAGATAAAGTTCGATAATGTTTGTTGTATTTTACCAACAGCACCATTTGTTACATCAACTAAAATAGAAAAAGCATATAGTAAACTGTTGGATAATAGTTTTGATAGTGTTTTTCCTGTTTTAGAGTTTTCTTTCCCTATACAACGATCATTACAAGTTAAAGATAATAAAGTTGAAATGGTTTGGAACGAGTATTTAAATTCACGATCACAGGATTTAGAAGCTAGGTATCACGATTCTGGTCAGTTTTATTGGTTAAATGTTTCTTCTTTTTCAAATGAGAAGAAATTATTTATGACAAATTCGGGTGCATTAGTAATATCAGAATTACACGCACAAGATATTGATACAGAAACAGATTGGAAATTAGCAGAAATCAAATACAAACTGATGCTCAATGAAGAAGAAAGTAATCTTTAGAGCAGATGGTAATTCATCGACAGGCTTAGGTCATATGTATCGATTGTTTAGTCTAGTTGAAATAGTAAAAGACACGTTTGATTTTGTTTTTTTAACGCACGAAACTTCTGCAGATACAATTATTCCAATATCCTATACTAAAGAAATTATACCAGCTAGCGTTTCAATTGAAAACGAACCTTTGTGGCTAGCAAGTAACTTTTCAGTTAAAGAATATATAATAATAGCAGATGGTTATCAATTTATAGAACCCTATCAATTGAAAATCAAGGGTCTAGGGTATAAGTTAATGTATGTAGATGATTTGGCAAAAGAGCATATGTATGCAGATATTGTAATAAATCATTCGCCATATATAATGGAAAATCATTACTCTAAAGAAGTTTACACAAAACTTGCTTTAGGAACACAATACGCCTTATTAAGACCTCTTTTTTTAAACCAAGCAAAACAAAATAAAAGTATTAAAGAAATTGATTGTGCTTTTGTGTGTTTTGGAGGCGCAGATCCTTTTAATTTAACCATAAAAGCAGTTAAGGCACTTTTAAAAATTCCTATTATAAAAAAAATAAATGTTGTTTTAGGTGGTGCATTTAAGCATAAAGAAATTTTTGATTTACAAGTAAAGAACGTTAATAGGATAAAGATATTTAAGAATCTTTCTGAAGAAAAACTTATTATGGTTATGCAAGAGTCTAACTTTGCAATTGCTCCTGCGAGTACTATATTATATGAGTTGTGTTGTGTGAAAATGCCTGTCTTAAGTGGTTTTTATGTAGATAATCAAGAATTAATTTATAAAGGGTTTTTAAATAGTAATGCAGTTTATAATGGTGAAAACATAAAAAACTATACAGTGTTGGATTTTAAAATGAAAATTGAATCAATTTTAAAACGAAATAACTTTGACAATCAAATAAAAGCTCAAAGGACTTTATTTGATGAAGAAATTGGTAGAAGACACTTAAATTTAATTAAGACATTATGTTAACAATTGGTGTGCTTTGTAGTGGTGGTTTAGGATTTGATACACTTGCAAAAATTTCTAAAGACTTTACGATAGAATTTGTTTTAACTGACAGTAAGTCCATTGAAATAATAAATTTTGTAAAATTGAATGGCATTCCATATTTTGCTGGGGTTCCTAGAAGTGGTAAGGGGTATAATTTCATTAAAAATTTTGGTGTAGATGTTATAATATCCATCAATTATTTATTTTTAATAGATGAAGATATTATTAATCACTCGAATATTTTGACTTTTAATATTCACGGATCATTATTGCCGAAATACAGGGGGAGGACTCCACATGTATGGGCAATAATAAATGGTGAAAACAAAGCAGGTATTACTGCACATATTATTGATTCGGGATGTGATACTGGGAAAATTATCCGTCAAATCGAGATTCCTATTGAATTAGATGACACTGGATCAACAATGCTCGATAAGTATAATGAAGAGTATTACCCATTAGTAAAAAGGATATTAAGGGATGTTGATGATAATCAATTAAATTTAAGAGAACAAAATGAAGCAGAGGCTACTTTTTTTGGAAAGCGAACTCCTACAGATGGTGAAATTGATTGGAGTTGGACAAAAGAGAGGATTAGGAATTGGGTAAGAGCTCAAGCAAATCCTTACCCTGGTGCTTTTACTTTTTATAACAATAAAAAAATCACTATAGATAAAGTTTCTTTTTCAAAATTACATTCATCTAATAAATATAAGAACGGAGAAATTGTTCAACTCGAACCTTGCGTTGTGGTTAAGGCGAAAAATGGATTAATTAAGTTAGATGTAATAAGAACGGAAAGCAGTACTTTTGTAGAGGGAAAAATATTTGGAAATGAAAATAGGAAATAGAATTATAGGAGGTGATAAGCCTTGCTTTATTATAGCAGAATTATCTGCAAATCATAATGGTAATTTAGATGTGGCGATTGAAACAATTAGAGCAGCAAAAAGAACTGGAGCTGATGCTATAAAGTTACAAACCTATACACCAGATACATTAACGATAGATTGTGATAATGAATACTTTAAAATAGAAGAAGGAACACTTTGGGATGGAAAAACCTTATATGAATTGTATGGAGATGCATACACACCATGGGAATGGCATCAAGAACTTTTTAAAGTAGCTGAAGAAGAAGGTTTAATTTGTTTCTCATCTCCGTTTGATAAAACAGCGGTAGATTTTTTAGAAGAATTAAATGTACCTGCATATAAAATAGCTTCTTTTGAAATCCAAGACATTCCGTTAATTGAGTATACAGCTTCTAAAGGGAAACCTATAATAATGTCAACTGGTATTGCAACTGAAGAAGATATACAGTTGGCAGTTGATACATGTAGAAAAGTAGGGAATAATAACATTATTCTTTTAAAATGTACATCAAGTTACCCAGCTCCATTAGAATTAGCTAATTTAAATACGATACCTGATTTAAAAACTAGATTTAATGTTGAGGTAGGGTTTTCAGATCACACATACGGATATATAGCTCCGGTAGTTGCTACTACATTGGGAGCTACGGTTATAGAAAAACACTTTATTTTAAATAAAGAAGTTGGTGGGCCAGATGCTGACTTTTCTTTAGATGTAGATGAGTTTACACAGATGGTTAAAGCTGTTAGAGATGCAGAAAAGTTACAAGGGAATGTATCTTATGATATTTCAGAAAAAGTAAAAAAGAATAGAAAATTTGCTCGTTCTTTATTTGTAGTTGAAGATGTTAAAGCAGGAGAGATGTTGACAGAAAAGAATATTAGGTCTATACGACCAGGGTATGGCTTACATCCAAAATATTATGAGGAAATATTAAACCAAGTTACTAATATAGATATTAAAAGGGGTACACCACTTTCTTTAAGTATGATAAAGAAATAAAACATGTTTTTACTAATTAATTACCCTCATGAAAAAGAGTTTTCAACCTTAAGGTTGCAGAATGTTACTTTGCAATATCGTATAAAGGATAATGAGTATTATTTTGAAAATGAAAATGCAATTTTATTACTGTCTTCTAATGCAAATATAGAAAATAAGGTTAAAGAGGTTTTTAAAGAAAAAAATGTTCATTTAGATACAATTGTTAACGCGTTGTCAGGAGATTACTTTGCTGTTTATATAGATAAGCAATATGGTGAAACTATTGTATTGCGTGATAAATCTGGAATAAGTTCAGGATATTATTATCTAGATGAAAATAATAAACAGCTAATAGTAGCTAGTCTTATGCACGAAATTGTTCCTTATATTTCGTGTAATTTAAATAAGGAAGCTGTTTATCAATTTTTGTATTTAGACTATTTATGGGATGGTCAGACTTTTTACGAACAAATCAAAGAGTTTACTATAGGTGGGAGGTACCATTTTAATCAAGAGTTTAAACTAGTTGAACAAAAAAAGTATACAATTTCTTTTTCAAATAAAGAAAATACTTTGTCTGAAGATGAAAATATACTTGAGCTTAGAAAGCAAATAGTATCTTCTCATCAAAAATATATTAATGAAACAAATACAGTACTACTTTCTGGAGGAATAGATTCTGTTGCTATGCTAATAGCACTAGATGACTCAGTTCCCAAAAATAAAATTAATGCACATTCTTATAAAGTAAAAAATGCTATAAATGCTGATGAAACTGTTTATGCTAAAAGCATTGCTAACCACCTTGCTATTGATATAAATATTTTTGAAACAGAATTATCGGAAGTGTTAATTGAAGATTTTGAAAAACTAGTTTTAAATATGAACAACCCGTATATGGGGGTGCATATTTTTAATAATAATTTTGAAAGTAATAATACAGTAACCTATTATGCTGGACAAGATACTAGATTACATACTCCATCAGTAAACCAACTAGATTTATTGGCATTTGATATGGTCAATAAACCTATATTAATTCGTAAGGCTATAAATGGAGGAATGGGCTTGATTAGACCATTACTAAAACTATTTAAAAATTCATCTAACAGGAAGTTAAGAGGGCTGTTGAGAGCCTCATATATATTTGATTTAAAAAACTATATTTATAAATACTATTTAAAACTAGATCGGTCGTATATATCATCTTATAATTTACCAGATGATATGTTTGATGAAATTAAAGGTAGATACCAACTAGATTTAAGCGGAATTAAAAGTAAAAGAGGCCTGTACAATGCTATTGTTGCCTTAAAATGGAAGGAGCAATATGTTTCAGATATTTGTTATTTGCAAGATATGGCAAGGTTAAATGGAGTTCATATTGCAATGCCTTTCTATGATATGGATGTTGCGCAGTTTAAAGCAACAATCCCATTTGACTTATCAATTAAAACAATGAAAGGTAAGTCTGAATTTGGAGAAAAAGATAAAACAATATATAAGTATTTATTAAGAATGTCTTTAAAAGATAAAATAGACGATAAAACCCTATATAGATCTAAAGCTGCTCCAGCAACATTTTATGTGTTGTTTAATGAAGGACTAGCAAAAGCCGTGGGTTTAATTTTTACATCCGATTTAAAAACAAAAACGTCTTTTATAAAAACGTATAAATTAGAGAAGTTTGTTGAGGGTTTCCTGAAAAAGAATACTCCTTGGGACGCAAAAGATCAAGGGTATTTGGTGAAAATATACCACGCAGCAGCACTAGTTTGTTATCATAAAAATTTGATTCTAAATGAAAATAAATAAATTTTACATAGTAAGGGCATTAACCAAAGTTAGTATAACTAGAAAAGTAGCACTTTTTTTTGCGAGATTAAATTCAAAAGAAACGCACACTAGTTATAATGAAACAGTATTTGATGATTTAGACATAAGTGAGGCTCAAAAAGACTTAAGAAAGCAAGGATATGCTTTTGGGGTATCATTGCCTCAAGATGTAATTGCAGAAATATTAGCGTTTTGTAAAGAAAATGAAACAATTGTAGATTTCGATAAAACAAGGAAAACGATTATTTCATTAGAAGATGAAACGAATCATATTGGAGCTGCTAACTACAAATACACTAGTACATATCAGAAATGTGAAGCTATAAGAAAAATAGCGCATGATCCTAAAGTTGTGGCCATAGCTAAAGAGTATTTAGGCTGTTCACCAAAGTTTGTAGGGAGTCAGATGTGGTGGTCTTATCCCAAATTAAATGATAAAGGAGATAAAATAGAAACACCTTTGTATGGCTATCATTATGATATAGATGATTTAAAATTTGTTAAGTTGTTTATTTATTTAAATGATGTAGATATGGAGCGTGGTCCTCATGTAATAATTGGAGAAACACATAAATCTAAAAATCTTTTTGAAATTAAAAACAGAAGAATCTCAGATGATGTTGCTGAACAGCGTTATAGAAACAAAGTAAATATAATTACAGGTAAAGCAGGAACAGGTTTCTTTGAAGATACTTTTTGTTACCACAAAGGAATGCATCCAAATAAAAGAAGGCTACTTTTACAGTTTGAATATGCCGTAAATGATTTTGGTAATCATGACAATGAATAGTATTCAGAAAGTAAAAAATATATATATTAACAATAAGGGTCTCTTAGGATATTTAATTCTTAGTTATTTTGATAAAGTTGTTGTTTTTCTAGTACCGTTACTCGTTTTATATTTTTTTAAAGAAAAAACAGAATATGTTTCTATAGAGTATATTTATTCTATTGTTTTAGTTGCAGTACCCTTACTAGATTTAGGAATAAGCGGTTTTTTTTATTATGACTATAGAAAAAGTATTAATAAAAGAGCTTCTATCATAAAAATTATTAAAACATTTTTTTCTTGGTTTAATGTGTTGTTTTTTATAGGAATTATTCTAATAGTAGTTCATTACTTTTTTTATACTATTGATGAGTATTTGATTTATATTGTTTTTCGAGTTTTATTTTTAATAGCTTTTTCTTTTTTAGCAGCTTACTATAGACTGATAGACAATGCAAAAAAAGCTTTATTCATCACTATAATTTCAAATGTTATATCCTTAGGAGTACTGCTGTTATATGTTATTGGTGATATAGAATTTAATTTATTTGGTGTTTTTGCAGGACAGATATTATTTGTTCTCTTCTTTTTTTATAAGACAGTGAGATATTTAGTTTTTAAAAGAAAGTTTTGGGAAGACTTTAGTTTTTCGGAAACCATTAAAAAATCGTTATTGTTTTCTTGGCCTAGTATTATTCAAATATTCTTGATGTTGTTTATAGCAAATTACGGAAAGATTAAAGCCATAGATTTATTATCTTTAGAAGAGGGGGCTCTGTTATCATTAACACAAAGATACACTACGCTTATTCAGCTCACTCATAGCTCATTAGTAGCTTTTTTAATAAAGGAACTATACTTAAGTAGGCAATTAGAAATAAAAACAAAATTATTTTTGAAATACTTGGTTATGCTTTTTCTAAGTTCAATAGCTGTTATATTAATACTAACTGCAAATTGGTATTTTTACAATATAAAAGTAGATACTGATAAAATAATACTTATTTCATCGGCTTTAGTGGGGTATAACTTTTTTTGGTGCATTTATTCTTATTTAGAGATATATTATAGTATTGAAAATAAAAATATAATAAAATTATATTTAGCAGTATTGAATGGTATTGTTTTTATAGTGGTATTGAATTTTTTACCTGTACCATTTCTTGAGAGGGTTACTATTGGAATGCTGTTAAGTATTTTAGTATCTTTGGCAGCTACAGGGATAATTTTAAAAAGGAGAAAATATTATTTTAGTAAATAATATAGAAATTTTTAACAAATTTTAAAAATAATCATGGCACTATATAAGAAATTTGGCGTAAAATATGTATTCATTTTTATTTTCTACATCGTTAAATTTTTTTTAAATTTTTGTGATTTTTTAGCACCTTATTTTAGTGCACTAAAATTTCGAGCCCTTGTGAAAAATGCAGGGATAAGTTGTTCATGTCATTATTCAGTAGAAATTAAATATCCAAATAATATCAAAATTGGAAATCGAACTGTTATCGGCCCAAAATCTACACTTGGTGGGTATGGAGGTATAACTATTGGTAATAATGTAGTAGTATCTAAGGGTGTATTAATAGAATCCGCAGGATTAGATTTTAGGAATAAAGAAGTGCCATACATCCATAAAGCAAAACTAATTACAATTGAAGATGAAGTTTGGATAGGAGCAAACGCGATGATTTTAGGAGGAGTTACTATAGGAAAAGGTAGTATTATTGGTGCTGGAGCAGTTGTATCGAAATCTATTCCTACTAATTCAATTGTTGTTCAATCACCAGTTAGAGTATTTGAGAAATAAATATATTTTTATCACATTTAATTAAGTTTAATTTTTTAATTATAGTATGAAGAGTATCATATCATTGATTATTTCAGTTTTGCCTAAAAACAAATGGTTTTTTAACAAAATACTTGGTTACAAAATTGATTCTAAAAGTAGAGTAGGGATGTTTAACATAATAAACTGCAAGTCAGTAGATATTGTTAATGCAAAAATAGGGATGTTTAATATAATAAAAACTGAAAGTTTATCACTTGGTAACTTTACATATATCAACAAGTTTAATAGACTGAAAAACTTGAATAAAGTTGAATTGAATGAAAAATCGGGAATATTTTCTTGGAATTTTATTGCCGGTCCGAATAAAAATGATATATCAGAAGGTTTTAAATTTGAACATCAAAATTTATTAGTTGGTGAAAATAGTGCAATTAATAGAAGTAATTATTTTGATGTAGTAAGAGAAATAGTTATAGGAAATAATGTTGTTTTTGGAGGTAATGGAAGTGAAATATGGACACATGGGTATGATTTGGAAAGGACGTTGATTGCAGGGAGTGTTTCTTTTGGAAATAATATATTTATAGGTTCAAAATGTGTTTTTACAAAAGATGTAAATGTAAGTGATAATGTTACTATAGGTTCAGCATCTGTGGTGTATAAATCAATCCTAGAACAAGGTATTTATTCTTCACATAAATTATACAAAGTTAAGTAATGAAAAATATTTGTTTTGTTTCCAATTTTGAGAAGACTTATGTATTTAATGAAGTTGCTAAAGAACTAGAGCAGCAGCATAATGTTAAAGTATTTTGGGTTGTTGTAAATGAAAAATATAAAACTTTTTTAGAAGCAAATTATGCGAAAGATCATATTCTTTATATTCATAAAGGGTTAGAGTCAGTTAGTAAACCTGTTGGAGAGTACAAACTTAATGAAATGGTTTTTAATGATCGTTTTTTGTCATTGAATAAAAATGAAGGGAGAAATTTTCTTTCAAAAATTCAAGAACCTATTTATAATTTTCTTTCCCGTAATGAGATACAATATGTTTTTGGAGAATTGACATGGGCTCACGAATTATTGATAAGTAGAATAGTTAATGCTAAAAAAAGCCTTAATTGTTCTTACTTAAATCCTCATGTTGTTAGAATCCCAAACAATAGATTTGCCTTTTTTCAGGAAGAAAAAGAAGACTTAATTTTAGATGGAAACATAAATTACATAAATTTAGATTATCCATTATTAGAATTGAAAAAGCCAGAATATTTAGCAGTTAATAATAAAATACTAGAAAAATCTAAAACAGCTAAAAGTAAGTTAGACAGAATAAAGCGTTTTCTATCTAAAGAAAATGTTGAAATAAATGATCCTAGTTTATTATATAATTTTAAGAACCGTTTAAAGAGAGGTGTGGTTGAAGAATTAAACAAACGAAAATATTCTTCAATAAAAACAGTTCCTCTTACAGAGCTTGAAAATAAGAAGTATATAACATACCCACTGCATAAACAACCAGAAGCGTCTATTGATGTATTGGGGAAATATTATAACGACCAATGGATTAATATTTATAATATTTGGAAAATATTGCCAAATGAATGGTATTTGGTAGTTAAAGAGCACAGCAATGCCATAGGCGATAGAAACAGAAGTTTTTATGATAAAATACAAAACCTGCCAAATACCCTTTTACTTAATGAAAAAAGCGATTCATACCAACTTATAAAGAATTCACAAGCCGTATTTACGGTGAGTGGAACCGTAGCTTACGAGGCATCTATGATGGGGAAAATTTCTTTTACTTTTTCACCAATGTTTTTTAATAAGTTAAAGAATTGTTTTAGAGTATCTATAGAAGACTTTAGTAATTGTAATAATTTTATTGACTTGATAAAATTAAAAGAAGTAGAGAATAATAATAAATTAGATATTAAAACGTTTTCTAATTTTGTTTATTACCATTCTTATGAAGGAACCTGGACCCCAACATCACCACACGTAATGGATAATGATAATATTAAAAAATTAGCAAAATCAATTACGAATATAAAATGAAAGTTAAGACACAAGATTTAGTAAAATATATAGGCTTTATAGGCATTATTTTGTTATCGTTCACAGGTATTTATTCTGTGTCTATTGGAGGCGTCAACTTTTCAATGTACATTATATTTGGAGGCTTTGGTATCTTAAGTTTTCTTTTTCTTAAAAGTAATTTTTTACACATTTTTGATAAAAAAATAGTACTCTTATTGCTATTCATGTTATTTTCTTCATTAATTAATTTTCAAACAGTAAAGCTTACTTCATTATTTTACTCACTCCTTTTTATTTTTTATTTTTTATTTTACAAAGAAATTATTGAGCAATACATTAATAAATCAGCTGTAATAAAAATTTTAAAAACTATTTTAATATGTTATTTTGTTATTTTAATTATATCACAACTATTAGTTTTGTTCGATTTGATAACTCTAACTGGAGAAGGGAGTTATTTTATTTTAAAAGGACCTTTAGGTATTATTTATGAAAGGGCAAAGTATGCATATAGATACACGTCTTTATCTTCAGAGCCTTCCTATTCTTCAATAATTGTACTTACGGCTTATTATGTGTTGTATAATTTAGTAAAAGAAAATAAAGAAAAAATAGTATATGGTATATTAATGCTTTATATGATAATTTCTTTTAGATCTGCTTTTGGAGTTGTGTTGTTAGGGATGTTTTTCCTATCGGGTTTAAATATGAGTAGAAAACAAATTTTTTTAGCATGCACACTACTGTTTTTTCTAATTTTTTCATTTTTTATAATAGACACAGGAATTGCTAGTATTGAAAGGTTAAAAGAAATAGGAAGTATAATATTATTCGGGAAAAATGATTTTTTAAAGGATTTAAATCTAATAGATAGTAGTGCGTTCTTTAGAATTGCGCCATTTGTATATTATTTAGGCGAAGTTAACTTTTTAGACTATAATTTTTATATTGGTCATGGGGCAAATGCATCTCAAGATTTTTTTTCTAGTCTAATGTTTCCAAACCACCCAGATATGGTGTTTACACCTCAATTAATCCCTGGATTTTTATATGACTATGGTGTTGTAGGAGTAATATTAGTGTATTGGGGACTGATAAAAACATTTGTAAATAGAAAATCATTGTTAGAAATCGCAATTATTATCGTTGTAATTTTTAACTCTAATTTTAACACCCAAGTTTTTTGGTTTGTGATTACCTGTTTATTAATAAATAATCTTTTTAAATTTAAAAAATGATGAAATTTATATACATTCTTATTTTTATATCTTGTAGTGCTGTTTTTTCGAAACCATATAAAAACATTTCAGATTTTAAAAATAGCAATGAAGTTTTTAAAATAGAACAAGTTGTTGAAGTAAAAGGTTATTATGCTAGTAATGACGGTGGAGGAGCAAGATATATTATTAAAAACCAAATTATTAATGGTAGTGTAGGGGTATTGAATCTTAAAAATGGCCTATTTGGAGTATTGGTTAAAGTAGGGAAATTAAGTTCTAAAGTTTTTGGAATTTTCCCTGATGGTTCAACAGACTGGAGGGCTAATGGTAAAATGAGTAAATTTCTATTCTATTGTGCAAATAATAAAATTAAAGCTGTTTTTGAAGAGGGGGTTTATAAATGTTCACTAGATAATACAAATTCTAATATAGAAATTCACTTTAAAGAGGGAAGTGTTTTTACTGAAACCATTCATATTGCAATGCAAAATAAAGTTACTGTTAACACACCAATAGTCGAAAATGTAAAAGCTACGGGTGTATTAACAAGTTATGATAGGGTGGGGTCTTATAACTGTAATAATATATATATAGAAAAAATAAAATTGATTAATTCTCCTAATATGGAGCATAAAGTAAATGGGATACATTTTTATTATAACACAACTAATTTAGTAGTTGATGAAATTTATGTAGAAGATTCTTGGAATAGATATGGCTTGTGTATTGATGGTTTAGATCAAGCAACCAGACCAAATAACATTACGATTAATAAGGTATATATAAATAATAGCCAAACTAATGGAAGTTATATACATGCAAGAAATGTTAATATTAAAAATATTATTATAAAAAATTATGGAGAAGATAATGTAGTTAAAAATTTAAAAAATAAACCTTATTATGGTTTTAAGCTTTTTAGGTCAAGTGACATCAATATTGGTAATTTAGAGGTTTACTGTAAAAAAAAGGATAGCGTTCCTAAAGATAATTTAAGAATATGGGATTGCGAAAATCTTAAAATTCAAAACTTGATTAATATAGTAAATGAGTAATACTGAGTCTATAAATGGTAAAATCCGTTATTTATGGATTGATATGCTAAAAGGTTTTGGAATGTTATTAGTTTTGATTGGACATAATTCTTTAACACCTGAAGGAGTAAATAATTATGTTTACTCATTCCATGTTCCTTTATTTTTCTTTATGTCTGGTATGGTAAGCGATTTCAAAAAAGGAAATTTTATTGGCTTTTTAAAAAAGAAGTTTAAACAACTTATTATACCTTACTTTTCCTTTGGAATTGTTTTTTTAGTATATATGTTTTTTATAGGATCCAGATTTGGCTCAGATGCGAATAACAATATCACTATATTAGATTATTGTAAAGGGTTACTTTATGGTAATGGTAATTTTTGGCCTATATGGTTTTTAACAGCACTTTTTTCAGGAAATATAGTAGTTTATTTAGCATTTAAAATTGTTTATAATGATTACTTATTATTGTTAATTTCTATTATTGTTTTTTTTGTAACTAATCAGTTTATAAAAAGTGATTTTTATTTACCATATGAATTAAGTATTGTTTTTGGCACTAGTTTTTTTATTATAGCTGGTAATTTTATTAAAAAATATTTAAGTAAAATAAACACCTTGAAAAACAATTATAAGTTTGTTATATGTTTGTTTTTTTTGTCAATTGGTTTTTTTTTGTCAACACTAAATGGGAGGGTAGACATGAATTCAATGAAATTTAATAATGATTATTTATTTATAGCAAGCTCTTTGTTTTCAATTTGTGGGTTTATTTTATTGTTCTCACTTTTGCCAGTAGTTAAAAGTTTAATGTATGTAGGTAAAAATAGCTTAATTATATTATGCTTACATATATTAGTCGGAGGAGCTATTTTATTTATTATAAAAGGATGGATAATTGATACAACTACTTTAAATGGGATTAGTTCTTTTATAATTGTGTTCCTAACAGTAGTTTTTCAAATTATAATACTAATACCAATAATTAATTTGATAAACAATAGGTTCCCTTATATGTTGGGGAAATTTTAATTTTATGAAAATACTAATAGACGCTCATATATTTAACCATTCACATCAAGGCACTAGAACCTATTTAAAGGGTCTTTATAGTAGTTTAATACCTATAGCACCTCATATTGATTTTTATTTTGCAGCATATGACATCTCTGTATTAAAAGAAGAGTTTGGTGAATTGCATAAAAACGTTTTCTTTATCAAATATTCTTCAGAAAACAAATTTTATCGTTTATTAATAGACCTTCCTAAAATTATACGGGAATACAATATTGACTATGCACATTATCAATATATAAGCCCTTTACTCAAAACATGTAAAGAGATAGTAACTATACATGATATTTTATTTAATGATTTTCCTGAATATTTCCCAAGAAGTTATAGAGTAAAAAACAATTTTTTATTTAAAAGATCAGCTAAAAGAGCAGACATATTACTTACAGTATCAAAGTATTCTAGAAGACAAATAGCAAAGCATTATAAAATAGATGCTAAAAATATATATGTAACTCTTAACGGGGTTGCCTCATGTTTCTTTGATGCAAAAGACAATGATAAATTACCGGATGTTAAAACAAAATACAGTTTATCTAAATACCTGCTTTGTGTAAGTAGGATTGAGCCCAGAAAAAATCATATTACATTAATTAAAGCCTTTGTTGAGTTAAAATTGTATGAAAAGGGATATGATTTGGTGTTGGTTGGAAAAGAAGACTTAAAAAGTAATGAGATTCATGAATACTTGAATGGATTAAATCATAAAATATGTCAAAAGATTAAATTCTTTAATAATGTAGGTAAACAAGAACAGTTGTCATTTTTAAAAGGAGCAAGTCTATTTATTTATCCTAGTTTTGCAGAAGGGTTTGGAATACCTCCATTAGAGGCTTTAGCGTCAGAGGTACCAACAATATGTGCTAATAAAACAGCAATGGCCGATTTTATTTTTTTTAAAGAAAATCATTTTTGCCCCGATAACATTGAAGAACTGAAAACAAAAATTAGTAAAAATTTAAATAATCGAGCTACTGATACTTTTTTTAAAAAGGAGTATGTGAAATCGCATTTTAATTGGGATACTATAGCGAAATCTTATCTAAAAATTCTGAATAATAAAAGCTAGTAATGAGTATAGTTCTTTTTTTTAAAAATAACAGAAGTAAATTTACCTTTTATGCTTTGCTAGGAGTATTAAGTACACTTTTCTTACCAATAAAATATAACAGTTGGGCTATTAACGTTTTGGTAGTTGCTTGGTTGATAGAGCCACAGTTTAAAGAGCGTGTTAAACGAATAATAAATAATAAGCATGTTTGGGTTTTTATCGGCTTTTTTTTAATATACATCGTTGGACTATTGTATAGTGATAATATAAAATATGGAGTTAAGTTTATTACTAGAAATCTATCATTTATAATATTTCCCATCATACTCACAAGTTCTAATATAGATAAAGAAAAAAAAAATAAAGCACTAGCTTTTTTTGCATACTTTACCCTAATAATAAGTGTTGTTTTGCTAGTTGTAGCTCTGTTTAATTATTTTACCACAGGAGATTTTAGCTCTTTGTTTTATGATAATTATACTCAACATAAAGAGCTGCATCCAGTATATTTTGGAATGTATTTTTTATTTTCAATCTCAGTAATAGTTAATAGATTAAGGAAAATTAGGAATAAGAAAAAGAGTCTAAAAATACTATCCTTAATTTTTTATTCTATAGTAATTTTAATCTTAATATCTTCAAAAATCATCATAGCTATAGCTTTAGTATTAATGATTGGAGGTATTCTGAGTAAAGGAAAAATAACAGTAAAAAAAGTTGGATTAAGTCTTTTAGTTCTTCTTAGTATGGTTGTTGTTATAGCCTCTTTTTCGGTTACTAGAAAAAGATTTATGGATACTCTAAATCCTAATTTAGAGATTATATATAAAGGTAAATATGCTTATAATGAAAATTTTTCAGGATTAACACTTAGGTTAGTTTTTTGGAAGATTGGAATCGAACATATAATTAAAGACGGTTATTTAATAGAAGGTGTAGGAACAGGGGATTTTAAAGACTATACTAATACTGTATATACTAAGCATAATCTACATTATGGGAAATATCTAGATTATAATGCACATAATCAATTTGTACAAGTATTCATTTGCCTTGGGTTAATTGGCTTAGTCTATTTTATGTATATGATTTATAGGAATTTTTTAATAGCAATTAGAAATAAAGACATAGAGTTTTTAGTTTTCGCTATTATTTTTAGTTGCACATGTTTTTCAGAATCAGTGTTACAAGTTCATAAAGGAATTGTTTTCTTTACACTATTTAGCTCAATGTTTTTATGTGCTAAAAAAATAACTTAAGATAAAATGAATAAAAAACGAGTAGCAATAATTGGTATAGTGGGTGTTCCTGCCAAATATGGAGGTTTTGAAACACTAGCTGAAAATTTAATAAAAGAATTGAATGAGGTATTTGATTTTACTGTTTTTTGTAGTTCTGTATTTTATTCTAAAAAAATAAAAACACACCACAATTCTTCACTTATTTATCTACCCTTTAACGCCAATGGGAAATCTAGTATTATATATGATGCAGTTGCAATTATACGTAGCTTATTTTTCGCAGATGTATTGTTAGTATTGGGGGTTAGTGCAGCTTTTTTAATTCCATTAGTTAAATTGTTGACTAATAAAAAAGTAATAACCAATATAGATGGTTTAGAGTGGAAGAGAGATAAATGGGGAGGTTTTGCCAAAAAATATTTAGAAAAACAAGAAGGAATTGCAGTAAAATATAGTGACATTATAATATCAGATAACACCGAAATTCAAAAGTACGTACAAGAACGTTATAATAAAGAAAGCGTTATGATTCCCTATGGAGGAGATCAAGCTAATCAGCAACAATTATCTAAAGAAGTTAAAGAGAAATATAGTGTTCCAAACCAATATGCATTTACTGTTTGTAGGATTGAGCCAGAAAATAATATTCACATTATTTTAAATGCATTTTCTAAAACAAATTTTAATTTAGTAATTATTGGTAATTGGAAAAGTAGTGCATACGGTGTTAATTTAAAAAACAAGTTTGCTAATTTTGAGAATATAGTATTATTAGATGCAATTTATGATCAAAACATTTTAGATCAGATAAGAAGTAATTGTAAATTGTATGTACATGGACATAGTGCGGGTGGAACAAATCCTTCTTTAGTAGAAGCTATGTCATTAGGCTTACCAATTTTTGCATTTGGGATTTCTTATAATAAATACAGTACCGATAATAAAGCAGTTTATTTTGACACAGCTACTGAATTGATGATGTTAATAAAAAGTTGTGATACAAGTACGTTAAACAATTTAGGTATTGAAATGAAAAAAGTAGCAGATGTAAATTATAAGTGGGAAATTATTGCCGAGAGGTACTCAAAGATGATAAAAAGTAGTGAAAGTATTTAGTCTAACATATAATAATGAAATAGCTAAGAAAGAGGTTTTAGTTATGTTTTGGCTCATTCTGTGTAGTGAACTAATAACTAAGTATTTATTTTATTACACTGAAGAATTTCATAGAATAGGCTTAATAACGAAAGTTATAATAGGTTGTTATTGTATAAAAGCATTTTTTATAAAGGACTTTAATAGTAACTTGAATAAATGGATTGTGTTTTTTTTTATAACAGGTTTAATTGGGGCGTTGACTTTAAGTAGTGATATTGCGTTACAACTAAGAATGCGAAATTTTATTTTCTCAATATTAAAATACCTTTTTCCATTATTTATTTATATCCACTTTATAAAAAAACTTGAAATTGATACTAAAAAAGAACTAGTCAAGCATTTAGGGTATGCAATTATTATTAATGCTTGTTTAATTTTATTTTCAATATTATTTAAAATAGAAATATTTAAAAGTTATGTTAATACTGATAGGTTTGGATATGACGGATATTTCTTCAGGTCGTGGACTGCTTCATATGTCTATTTAATTGCAATAATTAGTTTTTTGCATTTTAAAACTAAATTTTTTAAAATTCTATTGGTTATAGCAATTCTTTCAGGTCTTGTCTTGGGTACTAAACTGTTCTATTTGGGTTTAGCACTAATATTGACGTATCAATTTTTTAAATATAAATTGTATTATAACAAAGCTGTATTAGTAAGTATTTTTACAAGTTTACTAGCCTTATGCTTTACATATAATTTTCTACTAAAGAAAATATTTAAAGTGCTTTATGCTGTTTATTTAAAAGAAGGATTAGTAACAACGTTTTTTTCATATAGAAATTTAACTTTTAAAGAAACGATTATTCCTTATGTAAATGAATATTGGTCTTTTTTGAATTATATTTTTGGTTCGGGTGATAATAATCATAATTATTCTGAAATAGGAATTATTGATATATACCTAATGTTTGGAGTAATGGGAATGTTGTTTGTTAATCTGTTCTATTATCAAGTGTTTAAAAAAAAACCAATTCTTTTCTTTGTTTTCTTTTTAGGAGTGTTTTTTTCAGGAAATTTTTTTCACAATCCAACTGTTACATTTAGTTATTTTTTTGCACTTGCTTATCTTTGTGAAAAATGAGATCCTACTAAAACAAGTATTCTTTTTAGTAGAATTTACGATAGCTCACAATAAAATGTTAAATTTGCTAGCGAAATCCGCATTTAAATAAAAACATTTTGATAGGCACAGGATTATTCATAGGAGCATTTTTGCTTACGTATTTTACAATTCCAAAGATTATTGCGGTTGTAGAATACAAAAAGCTATTGGATAAGCCCAATCAAAGAAGCTCACATAAAAAAGTAACTCCTACTCTAGGAGGAATAGCATTTTACTTTACATTAATGTTTTCTCTTTTCTTTTTAAAAGATTATGATAATTCAAGTGTGGTATATAATATTTTACCGGGACTTACCATACTATTTATTTTCGGATTGAAAGATGATTTAGTTGTTTTGTCTCCAACTGCAAAGCTAATAGCTCAAGTAACAGCAACCTTATTTATATTAGCTAATTCGTCATTTCATATCGATTCATTGAATGGATTTTTGGGAATATATGAATTACCTCAATACGCATCAATAATAATAAGTTCATTCATAATGATAGTTATTATAAATGCGTATAATTTAATTGATGGTATAGATGGTTTGGCAGCAGGTATTGGCATTATAATTTCAGGTATTAATCTTATTATTTATTATTTTTTAGAGATAGATTTCTATTTCTATCTTTCTTTAATAGTAATTGGAACATTATCAGCTTTTTTGAGATATAATTTATCTAGGTATAATAAAATATTTATGGGAGATACAGGCTCATTAATTATAGGTTTTATTATAAGTATTTTTACAATTAAACTTCTCACCCTAAATGAACAAATAGTAGCTTCAAACTTGCCATTTTTAATAGAAAATTTGCCTTTAGTAGCTTTAGGGATTTTGATAGTACCATTGTTTGACACCTTTAGAGTTTTTTCTATCAGATTATTTAATAAAAAAAGTCCTTTTTCTGCTGATAGAAATCATATGCATCATATTTTAATCGATTTAGGTTTTAGTCATATAAAATCTAGTATAATATTAGCTGTGTTTCATTTATTATTTGTGATGATACTTATTTATCTAGCTACACAATCTACACAATTCTATTTGTTTTTATTCTTAACTTGTATCGTATTTAGTCTTATTTATCTCTTTTTTGTTTTAGATTTTAGTTTTTCTAACCTTAGAAAAAAAGTGTTCTTTAGGAGAAAAACGAAAAACATAAAGAGAAAGATATCAGATATAAAGGACAAAAAACAACTTGACAAAAAATAATAAAATACTAAAAAGGATATTTGATTTCATACTTTCTTTTTTAGGAGTTATAATCTTTTTTTGGCTTATTATTATCCTGGTTGTAATAGCGACCTTTAATACCAAATCTTTCGGGCTTTATAGTCAAAAAAGGGTTGGATATCTGGGTAATTTTTTTTGGATTTATAAAATTAGAACTATGAAGACAAACAAAAGCATCTTGACGACTGTTACAACGTCTCATGATAAAAGACTAACTAGTTTTGGGATATTTTTAAGAAAGTATAAATTAGATGAGTTACCACAACTAATAAATGTATTACTTGGTAATATGAGCTTTGTAGGGCCTCGACCTGATGTAAAAGGTTTTGCAGATAAATTGGTTGGAGAGGACAGAATTATTTTAACAGTCAAACCTGGGGTAACTGGGCCAGCATCTTTATACTTTAAAAACGAAGAAGAATTACTGGCTCTTCAAGAAAATCCTTGCGCATATAATAGAAACATCATTTGGCCAAAAAAAATAGCCATGAATAAAGAATATGTAAAAAGTTATACTTTTAAGAAAGATTTGAAGATCCTTTATAAAACAGTCTTTTATGTCTGATAAAAATAAAATCTGGTTATCTTCACCACATATGGAGGGCAGTGAACAAAAATACATTGCTCAAGCGTTTGCTAAAAATGAGCTTTCATCTTTTGGCACAAACATAGATGCATTTGAAACACACATAGAATCTTACTTGGGAGAAGAAGCTAAAGTTGTAGGTCTATCCTCTGGAACAGCAGCCATTCACTTAGCCTTAATTCTCTCTGGAGTTAAACATGGTGATGAAGTCATTTGCCAAAGTTTTACATTTTCAGCTTCTGCTAATCCTATAACGTATCAAGGAGCAACACCAATTTTTATTGATAGTGAAAAAGAGACTTGGAACATGTGTCCTATTCATTTAGAAAAAGCTATTCAAGATAGGTTAGCAAGTGGTAAGAAACCTAAAGCAATTATCATGGTGCATTTGTACGGAATGCCAGCAAAGATATCTGAAATAGCAAGTGTCGCTAAAAAATATGAAATAAAATTAATAGAAGATGCTGCAGAGGCATTAGGCTCTACCTATTTAGGAAAGAAATGTGGTGCTTTTGGTGATTTTGGAGTTTTATCTTTTAATGGGAATAAAATAATTACGACTACAGGTGGAGGAGCTTTGATTTGTAAAACAGATTTGGATAAGCAAAAAGCAATTTTTCTTGCTACTCAAGCTAAAGATGAGGCAGTTCATTATCAACATTCAAAAATTGGATATAATTATCGGATGAGTAATGTTATAGCTGGAATAGGGAGGGGGCAAATGGAGGTTTTGGATAATCATATTGCTTTACGACAAGATGTTAATAGGTTTTATAAAAATTTATTTAAAGATAAAAAAGGCGTTTCAATGCTTATGGAACCAAATATTGACCACAAATCAAATCATTGGTTGAGTTGTATTTTAATTAATGAAAAAATTTCAGGGTTTACTAAAGAAGATGTAAGACTCCAATTGTTAGAGGATAATATTGAATCACGCCCACTTTGGAAGCCAATGCACCTACAACCAATATTTTTAAAGTATAAATTTTATGGAGATAGCTTTTCAAAGGAGTTATTTAATAACGGCCTTTGTCTGCCTTCAGGTTCAAATTTAAATAATTTAGAAAAAGAAAGAATAAAGGAGTCATTACAAAAGGTATTAGGGTAAACTTTATATATTTGAAATGTTTTACCGAAAATAAATTAGAAATTAATGAAAATTACAGTTGTAGGAACAGGGTATGTAGGGTTAGTAACAGGGACTTGTATAGCAGAAACGGGAAATGAAGTGGTTTGTGTTGATATAGACAAAGAAAAAGTTGCTATGATGCAACAAGGAAATGTGCCAATTTATGAGCCTCATCTGGATGTGTTGTTTCAAAGAAATATAAATGCAAATAGATTAAGTTTTACAACTTCATTAGAAGAAGGATTAGCCTTTGGCGAGATTGTGTTTTTGGCATTACCTACACCAGAAGATGAAGACGGTTCTGCAGATTTATCTTACGTATTAGGTGTTGCAGAACAAATTGGAAAACTAATAACAGATTATAAAGTTATTGTTGACAAAAGTACTGTTCCAGTAGGTACTGCTGAAAAAGTAACAGTTACAATTGCTAAAAACGCAAAAGTTGATTTTGATGTTGTTTCAAACCCAGAGTTTTTAAGAGAAGGTTTTGCAGTGGATGACTTTCTAAAACCTGAAAGAATAGTAGTGGGGTCAAGGTCAGAAAGAGCAATTAACTTAATGAAAAAGTTATACAATCCGTTTGTAAGATCTGGTAATCCAATTATTATAATGGATGAA
>Ga0105354_1000555_pt1 | contig 23012 bp, 17 predicted proteins | sample GOMGulsemesocosm_FD_83658 | JGI IMG/M metagenome (GOLD analysis project Ga0105354, IMG submission 83658) | Methane-oxidizing microbial communities from mesocosms in the Gulf of Mexico - GOM9B Gulf of Mexico | ecosystem: Environmental > Aquatic > Marine > Cold seeps | place: USA: Gulf of America...
AGATTGAAGGAAAAAATAAAGTGATAAATATAATAGCGAATAAAGCAATAGAATTATTACTTGGAGTGCGATTAGTTTTCATATATGAAAGTTATGTTTAATATCTTTTATTTGGGTAAAACATTTGTTAGTTAGTACAATTAACAAATGTTATTTCCAAAGAAATTATTTTTTCGACAAACTGTTGAAATCATCGATAAAAAGACTTGTAATCTTTGTCAATAGTTGATTTTTTGTTGTTTATGGGTGTTTGTTTGATGATTTATTTATTTTGCAATACCCAAATAAATGATCTATTATGAGGCTTGTTTTTCTTCTGTTTTTTATTAGTGCGCTAGGTTTTTCTCAATCAACTGATTTTGAGAAAGGAGTGGCTCATTATGAAAAAAAAGAGTGGAATGCTGCCAAACCTTATTTCTTGTCAGTATTTAAAAAAAAATTTTATAATATTAAAGCACAAGAATATTTGGGTGATATAGCAGCGTATAATAAAAAATGGGATGAAGCTTTAGAGTATTACAAAAGATTAGTTTTAAAGGATGATGAAAATGCGAACTATCATTTTAAATATGGAGGTGTTTTAGCGTATAAAGCTCAAACCTCAAATAAGTTAAAAGCACTTACCTTAGTAGGTGATGTCAAAAAGCATTTACATCTTGCTGTAGAACTAGATTCAAAACACATCGAGGCTCGTTGGGCATTAGTAGAAATTTATATTAGTTTACCCGGAATAGTAGGAGGGAGTGAAACAAAAGCAAAAAAATATGCTAATGAGTTACTCGAGCTTTCCGAAGTAGATGGTTATTTGGCATTGGGGTATGTAGCTGAGTATAATGATAGACCAATGGATGCTGAAATACATTATAAAAAAGCAATTGAAGTTGGTGGATCGGTACATACCTATAATAAACTATCAGGGTTATACGAAAAAACAAATCAGCCAGATAAAGCTATTTTGAATTATGAAGCGGCAGTTAAACAACATCAACGAAATCATTTAAATTATTTGATAGGTAAGGTTTGTGCTCAGTATAATGTGTCCTTAGACAAAGGTCTGGAGTTTTTGAAATTATACATTCAAAATCATTCTGAAAAAGATGGAGTTCCAGAATCTTGGGCGAATTACAGAATTGCTCAGATTTACCGTCATAAACTAGATAAACGAAATGCATACAACCATATTCAAAAGGCTTTACAAGAGAACGCTGATCTAGAAGTTGCTCAAGAAGAGAAGAGGTTGATTTTGATGATGAAGTAAAATTAGTTATAAGCGAATAAGTTTAGTGCTAAAATTGACAGTCATAATTAGATGATGAGCGATTATTTAATGTTGAATAGCTTCTTTTTTCAAAAATCGTAATTCAAAATTCAAAAATCGTTAATCAATTTTCTATCTTTACCCGTATAAGGAAAAGAGACTATGCAAATACATTTTATAGCCATTGGTGGTAGTGCAATGCACAACTTAGCTATGGCATTATATACAAAGGGATATCAAATAACAGGAAGTGATGATACCATTTTTGAGCCTTCAAAATCTCGTCTAGCAGCTAAAGGATTGTTACCAGAATCGTTTGGGTGGTTTCCAGAAAAAATTAAAACGGAATTAGATGCTGTTGTTTTAGGAATGCATGCAAAATCGGATAATCCAGAGTTATTGAAAGCCCAAGAGTTAGGAGTGAAAATATATTCCTACCCGGAGTTTTTGTATGAGCAATCTAAACATAAAACTAGAGTTGTGATTGGTGGATCTCACGGTAAAACTACTATTACTTCAATGATTTTGCATGTAATGCATTATCATAATAAGGAGGTTGATTATATGGTTGGCGCTCAACTAGAGGGCTTTGATACCATGGTACATTTAACAGAAGAAAATGATTTTATAGTTTTGGAAGGCGATGAGTATTTGTCATCACCTATTGACAGGCGTCCAAAGTTTCATTTATACAAGCCAAATATTGCCTTGTTAAGCGGAATTGCTTGGGATCATATAAATGTATTTCCAACATTAGAAAATTACGTGGAGCAGTTTGAAACGTTTCTTACATGCATGTCTAATGCTGCCATAATGGTGTATAACGAAGAGGATGGTTTAGTAAAGAAAGTTGTAGAAGAATCGGATAAACATATGAAACGTTATCCGTACCAATTACCTAAACATGAAATTATTGATGGGCAAACCTATTTGGAAACGAACGAGGGACCTATGCCAATAGAAATTTTTGGTAATCATAACCTAAGTAATTTAGCAGGGGCAAAATGGATTTGTCAGCATATGGGAGTTGACGAAGAGGAGTTCTATGAAGCCATTGTAACCTTTAAAGGTGCCAGTAAACGCTTAGAGAAAATTGCAGAAAGTAAAGGTAAGGTTGCTTACAAGGATTTTGCACATTCGCCAAGTAAAGTAAGGGCAACTACAAACGCTGTTGCGGAACAATATAATACACGAAAAACAATTGCTTGTTTGGAATTACATACCTACAGTAGCTTAAATGCTGAGTTTTTGAAAGAGTACGAAAACGCTTTAGATGCTGCTGATGAGGCAATTGTGTTTTATTCACCAAGTGCGGTAGCAATCAAAAAATTAGAGGAAGTTTCTGAACAACAAATATTTGATGCCTTTAAACGTGATGATTTAAAAGTATTTACGAATCCAGAAGGATTTAAAAATCATTTATTCAATATGAATTTGGATAATTCGGCTTTGTTGTTAATGAGTTCAGGAGATTACGGAGGTTTGGATTTTGATGAGATAAAAAAAATAATTAATTAGGAGTGAGCTGCTTTAACAACCCGAAGGTTTGTTTTGGATATTTGACAAGTATTGAAAGAAAGTTAGATTCGTATAGTATACAATAGCGAAAACTGGTTCATTTACCAAAAAAGGTTTAACAGAGATGTTAAACCTTTTTTGGTAAATGAACCTATTGTTGCTGAAGTTTTATATCTTTATTTTATGCAAGGAGTGAAATCATTTTTTGTAAAAAAAATAGCTTCTATGAAAATTCATTTAATTCTCCTCACGTTATTTTTGACGACTGCCTGTAGTACTACTAAAAATAGTAAAGCCTCAACAGATATTGAGGTGCCTGAGTATGTGATAAATATAAAAGGCCTTTTTACATTTCAAAAATCAGACAATTGGTATGAACATTATTTTCATAATAATTTAAATTACTCCCCTAATGGTTTTGAACAAGGTTCTAAGTTCGCGAAGAATAATATTTTTAATTATATAACTGTAAATGTTTTTGATAATGAATTGTCTTTACATGATTATATTAAGATCACGAATCAAAAAAAAGTAAATAGTTATCAGGAGTTAAAAATTGATGTAGAAAAAAAACAAACTAGTAATGGATTATGTTACATAGAAAAATCTACCTCGAGTTGGAACCATAAGAAATTAAAAGGCTTAAAATATTATTATAAACATTCTGATAAGATTTATATAATTAATTATTCTGCAGAGGTAAAATACTATGATACATATTTAAACGAAGCCGAAGGAATGATGGATTCTTTTGAAATAATTAAAGAATAAAGCATTGAAAAATAACTTCTCCATAAAAAACTGGTCAGAAGAAGACAGGCCGCGAGAGAAACTTCTCGCCAAAGGAAAAGGTTCTTTAACAGACTCTGAATTACTTGCCATATTGATTGGTTCAGGAAACAGGAATGAAAGTGCAGTAGCCCTATGCAAGCGCATATTAGCTTCCGTAGGAAATAATTTGAATGCTTTAGGAAAATTATCCGTTTCTCAATTGCAAGAATTCAAAGGAATTGGTGAAGCTAAAGCAATTAGTATAGTGGCTGGTTTAGAGCTAGGAAGGCGTAGAAGAGCAGGTGAGGAACTAGTTTTAAATAAAATAACTTCTAGTAAATCGGTTTTTGAAATCATGCAACCTATTTTAGGCGACTTACACCATGAGGAATTTTGGGTGTTGTTTTTAAATAATTCTAATAAAGTATTAACAAAACAACAATTAAGTAAAGGCGGAATAACGGGAACATTGGTTGATGTTCGGTTGTTAATGAAAAAAGCATTAGAAATAGGTGCTACTGCCTTAATAGCCTGTCATAATCATCCTTCAGGAACCTTAAAAATAAGCGAGGCAGATAAACAAATTACCAATAAAATTAAAACAGCAGGAATTTCATTAGATATAAAATTATTAGATCATTTAATTATAACCGAACAAGATTACACTAGTTTCGCAGACGAAGGAATGTTATCATGAAATTATTAGTTTACACACATAAAGTAACTCCACGTTTAAGTTATGTTTTTAAACATATCTGTACTAGGGTTTTAGGAGTGCAAATTTCTTTTACAACAATTGTAGAAGAATTTATAGCACATCAGGGGCTTAAAATGTCATACACCAAACAGCCTTTAGGAAAGGAATTGTTTATACAGTCGCATTATTTGTTGTTTGAAGAAGGGGTTTCTGATGTGGATATAACAATACATAAATGGAACAACACCAAATGTTTTTTTGCTAATGGAAATAAAAGCAGTTTACCTTTTGATATTTTTGCGGCAAGCTTTTATCTATTAAGTAGGTATGAAGAGTATTTACCGTATGTTGCTGATGATTTTGGACGATTTCCACCAGAAGAAAGTATTGCTTATAAACATCATTTTCTAAAAAATCCGGTAGTGGATATTTGGGCATATAAGTTTAAAAATGTTTTACAAAAAAAGTTTCCTGCGTTTGAATTTCCTACAAGAAAATTTGAATTAAAACCAATTATTGATGTTCCGGTAGCGTACAAATACCAGCATAAAGGGATTGTCCGAATTATTGGAGGAACATTAAAAGATGTATTTGCGTTAAACTTTAATGAGTTGTACAACCGGTTTTTGGTGCTGTTTAAGTTACGTAAAGATCCGTACGACACCTTTAAATGGCTTATTAATAATCATAAGAAAAGAAACTTGAACCCAGTTTTTTTCTTTTTATTGGGTGATTATACCATTTTTGATAAAAGTATTAATTACCAGAATAAACATTTTATATCCCTCATAAAATCTGTTTCTGATTATTTTGAAGTAGGGTTAAAGGGGTCATATTTGGCATTAGATGATAAAGAGGTCTTGAAAAAAGAAAAACAACGTTTTGAAGCAATTTTCAACAAACCCTTATTACATACTAAAAATTCTTTTTCAAAATTAAAATTACCTTTGGTTTATCGAAATCTCATAGATTTAGAAATCTCGTCAGATTATACTATGGGATATGTTTCTGAAGCAGGATTTAGAGCAGGAACTTGTACGCCTTTTTATTTTTATGATTTAGATTATGAAATGCAAACGCCTCTTAAAATAAATCCTTTTTGTGTAATGGATTATGTGTATAGAAAAACTAAAAACACGGTTCATGAAATTTGTGATTTAATTGATGCGGTTAAGAAAGTAAACGGAACATTTAATTTAGTGGTACATAATTATACCTTTAGTGAGCAAGAAGAGTGGAACGGTTGGCGAAAAACCTATGTGAAATTGCTAGATTATTCAAACGATATTTCCACAGATAATAAATAAAGACACTTTTACAAATGAAACATATAACTGATATTTTTTTTGATCTTGATCACACGCTTTGGGATTTTGATAAAAATTCTGAAATTACCTATAAAATTATTTTTGATAAATTACAATTGGAAGTTTCATTAGTTGCATTTTTAAAAGCCTATAAGGATATTAATAAAAGCTTATGGAAACTTTTTAGAAAAGAACAAATTGATAAAGAAACGTTACGCTATAGAAGATTAAGAGAAACATTTACTGAAATTAATGTAGAATTTCCCGATGAACTATTATTTAAAATAGCAGATGAATATATCTATCACCTTTCCAAACAAACACATTTGTTAGATGGAACAATTGCGTTGTTAGAGTATTTAAGGCCGAAATATACCTTGCATATTATCACTAACGGTTTTGCAGAAGTTCAAGAAGGAAAACTTAATAACACCAGTTTGTCGGCATATTTTGATGTGGTAGTGAATTCAGAGATGGCAGGTGTTAAAAAGCCTAATCCGATTATTTTTGAAAAAGCACTTAGCTTAGCTAAGGTTTCTAAAAATAGTTCATTGATGATAGGAGATAGTTTTGAAGCAGATGTACTCGGCGCTTTAAATTTTGGAATGGATGCTATTTGTTACAACTATCATCAGGAGGATTTGCCAAAACATATCAAGCAAGTGAATCATTTGGAGGAGTTAATGCTTATTTTATAACTATTTCTGTTATTTTTGACATCGATTTTAGAAAACTAATATTATGAAAAAATTCCTTTTACTATTTGTGATGTTTTTAGGGTTAACTACCCTAGCACAAACGGAACTGAATGCATATAAATATATTGTAATTCCGTCAAAATTTGATTTTCAAAAAGAAACGAATGAGTATGGTATTAACTTACTTTTAAAGTATAAATTTCAACAATTAGGTTTTGAAAGTTATTTGGATACGGATGATTTACCTCAGGTATTGCGTACCAACACTTGTCTATATGCTTTACCAGTAGTACATACTAAAAACAGTATGTTTAAAACAATTGTGAGCGTCGAGTTGTTTGATTGTACTAAAAAGTCATTATATAAAACTCAGGAGGGAAGTAGTTCTTCTAAAAACGTTAAGGTTTCTTATAACGAGGCAATTAGAAAAGCGTTAAACTCTTTTCAAGATTATAAATTAGAGTATTCGCCAAATCAAGAAACTATTCAATTGCAGTTAAAGCAAGCTTATTTGGAGCAACCTTCAAAGGCGGAAAAAGTTATTGAAAAGTTAAAAGAAGAAGTAGCTGCTTTAAAACAACAAAATAAAAAAATAGAAGATGTTCCTTCTATAGTTATGCATGATAAAGAAGGTAAAACGGATGCTGTTGTTGAGGTTTCAAAAAGTTATTTATTGGCAGAACCTAAAACAGATGGCTATATTTTGATTGGTCGTTTAACCAAAGAAATTATATACACCATTAATAATACTAAAATGAAAGATGTTTTTATTATTAAAGGAAAAAGTGGTGTAGTGTATAAAGTCGGAAATTCCTGGGTTAGAGAGTACGTAGATCAGGAAAGAACATTGACAGAGTTCCTAGAAATTAAATTTTAGGTACGACGCAGCTTAACTTTTGGTTCTTTTTTTTCCTAACACCTAACACCTAACACCTAACACCTAATACCCATACTTATCTTTCCAACGATTTTTTAAAAAATCACGTTGTGCATTTTCCCTTGAATTATTTCCTGGATCATAAAAGGTAGTCCCACTAAGTTCTTCAGGCATAAATTCTTGTGGCGCAAAATTATTAGCGTAGTTATGAGAATATTTATACTCATCGCCATATCCTAATTCTTTCATTAATTTAGTAGGGGCATTACGTAAAGATAATGGAATACTTAAATTACCCGACTGTTTAACTGCTTGTTGAGCGTTATTTATGGCCATGTAGGAAGCATTACTTTTTGCTGAGGTAGCCAAGTAAATTACACACTGACTCAATATTAGTCTTGATTCTGGATATCCGAAAATGGTTACGGCTTGAAATGTATTGTTTGCCATTATTAAGGCCGTAGGATTTGCGTTTCCAATGTCTTCACTCGCTAAAATTAGCAAACGTCTGGCTATAAATTTAACATCTTCACCGCCTTCGATCATTCTTGCTAACCAGTATACAGCAGCATTGGGGTCACTACCTCGAATGGATTTGATAAAAGCGGAAACAATATCATAATGTTGTTCACCAGTTTTATCGTATTGTATGGTGTTTTTTTGAACGGATTTTAACACCAATTCGTTTGTGATTTCTACGTCGTCACTGTTGGTATTATTAATAATCAGTTCGAAGGTATTTAATAGTTTTCTTCCATCACCTCCAGAAACACGTAAAAGTGCTTCAGATTCTTTTATATTAATTTTTTTGCTAGATAATATTTTATCAGTTGCAATAGCATTATCCAATAAGTTTAATAAATCATCTTTTGAAAAATGATTTAAAATATATACCTGACACCTTGACAATAATGCGGGGATTACTTCAAAACTCGGGTTTTCTGTTGTCGCACCAATTAATGTGATGATTCCTTTTTCTACAGCGCCAAGAAGGGAATCTTGTTGTGATTTGCTAAATCGATGAATTTCATCAATAAATAAAATAGGGTTTTTTGTAGTAAACAAACCGCTATTCTTTTTGGCGGAGTCAATTACTTCCCTAATATCTTTTACGCCAGAATTTATGGCACTCAACGAGTAAAAAGGTCTTTTCGATTCCGTAGCAATTATGTTAGCCAAAGTTGTTTTCCCGGTGCCAGGAGGGCCCCATAATATTAGGGATGGAATTATTCCTTGGTTAATTTGATTAGTTAACGAACCATTTTTTCCAACTAAATGTTCTTGACTAATATAGTCCTTTAGGGTCTTTGGCCGTAATCGTTCTGCTAATGGTTTGTTCATTTTTCAAAATTAACAATTAATAATGTACAACGAGTAATTATAGATGAATTGTTTGTGAGGTGATGAGCTGTGAAAAAAATATTTTTCATTTTTTTTGACTCCTGACTTTTGACAATTTTACCGATTATGATATTTGGTAAGCTTATTGTATTTTTATGATCATCAAAACGTTTAAACAAATATTCGAAATTCTTGTTTTCCCATTACTAATTATATTATTAATGTGGATTGTATTTTTATTTGAAATTAGCTATGGCTTCAATTTCAATCATTTTAGTATTTACCCGAGAAAACTAGACTCTCTTTTAGGAATATTTGCTTCTCCATTTTTACATTCAGACCTTTCGCATATCACAAACAATACACTTTCGTTTTTTGTGTTAATGTTAATGGTACGGTTTTTTTATAAGAGAAATTATTTGAAAATATTTTTATTTGGAATTGTTTTTTCGGGTCTTTTAACTTGGGTTATAGCTCGACCTGCATATCACTTGGGGATGAGTGGTGTAATTTATGTGCTAGCTAGTTTTATAATTTCGAAAAGTTTTTTTTCCAAGCAATATAATTTAATTGCCATTGCTTTTGCGGTCATCTTTTTGTACGGTAGTATGCTCTGGTATGTGTTTCCAATAGACGAAAGTATTTCGTGGGAAGGGCATTTGTCAGGTTTAATTTCGGGTATATTGTTAAGTTTTTTCTTTAAAAATGAACTAGAGGAGGGGGTCGTACAACCAATTACTGCACAACAAAGTTTATTTTTGGACCATTTTGATGAGAAAGGTAAATTTATATCGAATCTTCCTTTTTTAGATGAAAACGGAAACTTGATTATTGAGGAGGAAGAATAATAAATGTTGTTAAGGGTATTGATAACACATAAAAGGACTATTCATTAGAATAGTCCTTTTATGTGTTAATTGCAGTTGTATTTTATTTCAATTTCTGTCTCATAGACTCATATAAAAAAGCTCCACAAGCTACTGAAACGTTTAAAGAAGCAATATCACCTTCCATGGGTAATTTGGCTTTGTGATCGCATATTTTTAGGGTAGAGGGGTTTATTCCTCGTTCTTCAGAACCCATAATAATAGCAGTAGGTTTTTTTAAATCTACATCGTAAATTAAATCTTCGGTTTTCTCTGTTGCTGCTACGATTTGAAATCCAGATCCTTGTAAATAATAAATAGCATCTTTTAAATGATTTACTTTACATACGGGTATTTTAAACAGCGCTCCAGCTGATGTTTTTATAGCATCTGCACTTATCGGAGCACTTCCTTTATCTAATATAACGATACCTTTTACACCAGTACAGGATGCTGTACGAGCAATAGCACCAAAATTTCTAACGTCCGTTACTTGATCAAGTAACAGTACTGTAGGGTTTTCTGTTAAGTCCAATTGTTCTGTTAAAGCTTCTATTGTAATAGTTCTAACTAAGGCTATTTTCGCAAATACTCCTTGGTGGTTTTTATCTTCAAACTTCCTGAACTTTTGGATAGGTACGTATTGAAAAGAAATTTTATGCGATTTAATTAAAGAAAATAATTCTTTAGATAAATCATTTTCGGCTTCTTTTAAAATATATACTTTCTCTATTTGAGTGTCAGAATTTATAGCTTCAATAATAGCTCTCGATCCAAAAATTTCGTTTGTTTTCATGAGGCAAATATAGTTATTTATATTACTTCTCACTTGGGTTAATTGCATAAAAAAACCACCTCGTTGGAGGTGGTTTTTAAAGAATTTAAAAGCAAAAAATTATTTATTTTTTAAAGCTCTTTTTTCTGCTACTGACATTCTGTAGTTAGCAGCTTTTCCAGATACAACTGGATTAGCATTAGGATCTGTAATGGTATAAGTAGTACCTGTTTTAACAATTGTAAAACTGTTATAAGCATTAGCATTACCATTTTGATTACCACCATCTGCCAAGTTGTATAAACTTGATAAGTCATAAGTTTCGTTAAAAACTCCTGCTTTAGCAAATGTTACAGAAGCAGGTATTGCACCAGTTTCAGAACCTGTGTAGAATGATTCCCATAAAGAAACATCTAATGTATAAGAATCATCAGGGTCAGTTCCTAAAATAGTAAGAGACTCTGGACAATCTGTATAACTAGTACCGATATAGTTAAAACCACCATCAAGTAATTCTAAATCAAAATCTAAATCACCACATGCGTCAGCGATATAATCACCATCCCAATCTAAACGCATGATTAAATCCTCACCAACAAAGTTGTTTAAGGTAACCTTCATTTCTTGGTCTATTGTAGCAAAAGCTTTAGCTGCACTATAAAATGTTAGTGTAGCAGTTTCATCAGCTTCAGATATAAAATCTTCAACTGTAGAAAGGTTATAAGTATAAGTGTCTACAAATGCAGGAATAGTTATGTATAAACCTTCTCCTCCATAGTATCCACCACCTGCACTCTGCATGTTGGTTGCGTTAAAGTCGTCATAAGTAACTCCTTCACCATTAAACTCTACTCTTACTTGAGTAGCATCTTTTAGTGCATAGTCTAAGTTAAATGTAATAACGATGTCTTCACCTTCTGTAATAGTAGTGGTTGTTCCGTTTTCAGAGATAGTCATCCCTGGTTTTCCTTTTCTTACTAAAGTTTCATCTTCATTACAAGAAGTCATTAAAAATGCTCCTGCTGTTAAAGCCGAAATAGTAAATATTTTTAAGAATTTATTTTTCATTGTTTTAAATTTTAAAATTAAATAATTACGGAGTGTAAGTTGAACTTCCTAAATCAAACCATACATCAGATGCATCTACAACATTTCCGTTGTAAAGAATTAGGTTGTCAATTGTAATTGCTCCTGTAACTGGGTCAACGCTTACGTCTCCAGATACTGCAGTTCCAACTTCCCATCCTGTTAAAGTGATATCTCCACAAATATCTAACATATACATTTCAACTGGAGCAGTTCCTCCAAAACCTAAGAAAGGCATTGTAAATGTAAAGTTGTTAGGTGTTGACACAACAAAATCAGTTTGTCCACCAGCTCCTGATGGTAAGTCTGGGTTAAAGTAAGTACCAGCTAATCCTGATTGACAACCGATAAAAATGATTGTCATTGTTTTGTATGCATCAGGAACAATTGCAGAACCAGAAGTTAAGTTTAAAATTAATTCTGTTGGAACATTTGGATCAAAGTTTCCAGTGTTTACATTAATATTTAAAATTCCAAAATCTCTATTTGCGTCTATTAATAAAGGAGTTGAAGGAATGTCAAATTCTACTCCAGCTTGCGCTGTACTTGCTGGGTCAATTTCATAATCAACAAATATTGGTGAATTTGAAAAACCAGCTTGACCTCCTTTTATTTCAAAACGAAATTCGTGGTCGACAGTACCTATGTCTGCAAAATAACTTACAGTTTCTGTTGAATTTTTAAATCCTACTGCCGTTTGAGTAGTAGCTTGGATTTGTGATGCGGCTTCATCGTCAACTAAACAAGAGGTACTTACTAAAGAACCAATTAGTGCAATGAATGCTATTTTTAATGTTTTCATAATTTATTTTTTTTTAGAATTAGTTTACGTCCCAAAATATTTTAGAAGTAAAACCAGTACTTGTTGTTTGACTAGGTACATTAGCTGAGTTACCTGATAATTCAGAAGCAGGGTATAATAACCTTACTGGTCTTAAACCTCCAGAAGTCTCTGTTAATGAAATAGGTAAGTCGGTTGGAAAACCTGTTCTTGAATATTCTATCCAAGCTTCAGCACCGTTAATACTCATTAAAGCAGTAAACTTTTGTTGAGCAATTGCCTCATATTTGTTTGCAGAACCATTCCATCCTAAAGTATTGGTGTAGGCACTAGCAGTAATGTAATCACTTACAGTATTGTCAGGATTTCCATCATTATCAAGATCATCAGCATCAAAAAGACCTAAAAGGTTAAATGAGCTTCTAATTCCTTGTTCAAATAAAGCTTGAGAAGCACCAGTAATGTATCCTCTTTCTACTGCTTCAGCTTGTAAAAATAAAGCTTCTGCGGCAGTCATAATATAAGCATCTTGACTAGCACCTGCATCACTTGCAACATCTACACCAAGACCAGCACCTAAACGAGATAATACAGTATCACCACCTAAAGGTAAACCTGCTAATAACTGTCCTTGTTCAAGACCTTGGTGAGTATTTGGATTACCTTCTGCAGTCCATAAACGAGATAATCTAGGATCTTGGATACCAGTGTTTATACCATCAAGTAATTCTATTGCATAAACAGTTGGAGCTACTAAACTGTTACTTGTACCTGCAAAACTTCCGTTAGTTGCAAAACCGTAAGTTGCGTAAAATGGATTTTGTTTTCCATTTGAAGAGTCATTACTATAACCAGGGTTTAAAGTAACATTAGTATTTACAAAATCAGCAGAACTCATACCAGCTAATTCACTAGTAATGTGGTTTTGAGTATCAGCGTCTGTCATGTTAGATTGACGTAATAAAACTCTTAACTTAATAGTGTTAGCGAATTTTTTCCAGTCATCCATAGAACCAGAACCTGGACCAAATTTCATAACATCACTTGCTCCAAGTGGTAAAGCGTTTGATCCAGCAGAAGCATCAATTAATGCGATAGCTGCGTTTAATTCAGTTACAAGATCTCTGTAAATTACTTGAGCATCATCATAAGCTGGGTTTAATCCTTCAGTAGCTAAATGCTTACCGAAATAAGGAATGTCGCCATACATGTCAACTAAATACTGAAAGTAAAAAGCTCTCATTATTTGAGCAACAGCTTTATGGTTGTTGTAGTTTTGTCCGTCACCACTGTAATTAATAATGTTGGTATAGTTAACAGTTCTTACCATTAAATTGTCCCATACATCATTATAGAAACTACTTGTAAGGTCATATTTGAATTCAGCATCAAAAGGACCAGAGAAGTTTAAAACGTTTCCACCCCAGTTACCAACCATTAGGTTTCCTAAACGGTTCATTCTAGAGGTTAATGTAGCACCAGTTGTAGTCATTGCTCCTGGTAAAACAATTTCAGGATTGGTACTTTCAACCAATGGATTGTTTGGATCTGTATTCACATCGAAGTAGTTCTCACAAGAAGTAAGAGATGCTGCAATTAAAAATACAGATGCTATTTTATATATTTTTTTCATTGTTATCTTTTTTATATATTAAAATACGATATTTAAACTTACAGTATAAGATCTAGTAGGAGGCGTTTGACCGTAATTTCCTAAACCAGTTCCAACTTCAGGATCATTATATCCTCTGTTTTCTCTTGGTAACCAAGTGTATAAGTTTCTACCAGAAGCACCAACTTGCAATTTGTTTACAAAAGTGTTCTTTAATAATTTAGTAGGTAAATCATACGTTAATGAAACTTCTCTTAATTTTACTGCAGTAGCATCTAATACAAAGTTTTCATCAAAGTATCCGTAGTTACGCTGTACATAAGATTGGTACTGAGCTGGAGTAGATCCACCAGTTAACACAGATGTATTTGTAACTCCTGAACCTTCAATAGTTGAGTTAGGGAATAAGAATGCTTCTCTACCTGTTTGAGCAGATTCTACTGTTCCACCAATTTCATTTAAGTTACTTGCTATGTTAGAGTAAAAACTATGTCCAGTTCTGTAATCTAATACAGCATTTAAACTTAAACTTTTGTAAGAAAATCCAGTACCAAAATTAATGATGTAATCAGGAGTTAATTTTCCAAGAACTTGTAATTGAGAAGCTCTTACTGGGTTACCACTAGCGTCTAATACAACACGTCCTTGGTCATCTCTAGTATAAGCGGTACCTTTAATTAAAGGGAATTCTTCACCTTCAATAGCATAAATACCTACTGTACCTACTTGAGCACCGTTACCAGCTTGGTAAAACCTTGTTAATACTTCAGTAGCATCATCAGTAACTTTATTTACCATAGTTTCAGAAGTTGCATATCCTAAGTTTACATTCCATTCGAAATCATCAGTTTTCAAAGGAGTTAATCCTAAATCAAATTCTAAACCTTTAGTTTCTGTTTCACCAACATTAATAGTAGCACCAACTAAACCAGAAGCACTAGAAGTACTTGTTGATAAAATTTGGTTCTCATTCGTTTGAATGTAGTAAGCAAAATCCATTGTTACTCTTGATTTATTATTAATTTTTAATAAATCAGCATTTATGTTAAATTCAGTTGTGAATACATCTTCGTTAACTAAGTTAAAGTCAGTTGCTGTTGTATTAGCAATAAATGAATTAAGAGTACCGTGAGAGAATCCTGGTGCTTGACTTGCTCTATAGTTAATGTCATAAGCGTCAATTCCACTTGCGTTACCAGTTGTTGTGTAACTAGCACTAAGTTTCAACTTTTGTATAGCTTTACCTTTAATAGAAGGGAATGCTTTTGTTGGTACAAAAGATAAACCTCCACTATAGTAGAAAAACCCTCTGTTGTCCTGGTTTAATTTACTGTCCCATTCATATCTACCTGTTAAGTTTAAGTATAAGTAGTCTTTGTATTCAAATGATGGAGCAACATAAGCAGCAGCACCTCTTTCTAATCCTTCATTTTGGAATCTATTGTCAAGTTCCCCATCAAGGTTACTAGAAGTGTATAAACCAGGAATGGTTAAGTTTTGACCTCCTAATAAAAGTCTGTCAAAACTAGACTCATTTAAGTTACCTCCTACAAGAGAAGTAAAACGAATATCGTCAGTTAAGTCATAATCAAAGTTGAAGATTAAATCTGTATACAATTCTCTATTTGAATACTTGTCTTTATCAAATCTAGAAGTTTCTGATCTATCAGTTCCTAAAGTTTGTTCAGTATCTAAAAACCCATTGTTATACGCTAATGATTTGTAAGAATAAGAATTTACAGCACTACGTAAAATTACGTTGATGTTGTCATTAAAGTTGTACTGAAGATCAGCTTGTACTTCAAATCTATCAGTTTGAGTAATTGAACGTCTGTTTCTTAAGTTCCAATAAGGACTCGTTGCATATAATGTCCAATGATCTCTAAATTCACCAGAGTTAAAGTCTTCAATGTTAACGTTTGTAGGAGTTTGAGATAGTGATTGGTAAGTACCGTTTGCAGTTCTGTCCGTTTCACTTGTAATATAACGAGTTATTCCGCTAACTTTCCATTTACCAGCTGTTTTACTAGCATTTAAGTTAAAAAAGTCTTTACGGTATTCGTTACCAGGAATTAACCCTTCAATGTCTTGCTTGTTAGCAGAAAAGTTAATGTATCCATTTTCATCACCTGCAGCTAAAGAAACTGAGTTTTGGTATGTAACCCCTGTATTAAAGAACGGCTTAATGTTGTCCTCTATGTGGTTGTAGTTATGTAATCTCCAATCAGTAGCTCCTGGGTAAGGCATACCTACTACTTGTAATGATCCGTCAAATTCAGGACCCCAAGCACCTTGATCAGTCCAGTCTAAATCACCTTCCCAACCTTGACCAAAACGATCTTGTCTTTGTGGTAAGTACGCAACTTCTTCCATAGTTACAGAAGATTTTACATCTACAGTAAATTTGGTAGCGTCTTTACTTCCTTTTTTAGTAGTAACAATGATTACACCATTTCCTCCACGTGAACCATATAATGCAGCACCACTGGCACCTTTCATTACGTTTGCACTTTCAATAGTGTTTGGATCAAGTGCAGATAAAGTATTAGCAGTTGAAATAACATTATCAATTACAATAAGAGCGTTGTTTTCTCCCGAAATAGAAGAAGTACCTCTTAAAATAATGTCAGTGTTTGGATTTAAACCTGTTGAAGTAGTGTTAATTTGTAAACCAGAAACTTTTCCTGCTAAACCTTGAACTACATCAGGGTTGTTTGCTTGTGTTAACTCTTCTGCCTTTACTTGTTGGTTAGAAGAAGTTACCGCATCAGACTTACGTTTTACCCCTAAAGCAGTAATAACTACTTCTTCAAGACTGTTGTCTAGCGCTAAAGCGATGTCAATTGTTGTTTCTGCACCAACGGTAGCAGTTTGTTCTGAGTATCCAACATAAGAGAATGTTAGCACATCTCCTGTATTTGTTGTGATGGAGTACTTTCCATCAAAATCTGTTGAGGTACCTGTTGTTGTACCTTTAATCACGACAGTTGCTCCTGGTAGCGGCATATTGGTTTCATCAACCACCGTACCTGAAATTGTCTTTTCCTGTGCAAAGGTTAGTTGCACAACAAACGCTAGTAATAGCGTTAAAATTCCATTAAACTTTGTTTTCATTTTATAATTTATTTGAATTAGCCAAGGCCAAAAATCATAAATTAAAGTTAATAAAACAAGTTTAAATGCTTTAAATGTTTTTTTTTAAGTGTTAAAATTTAATTCAAAAAAAGGAAAAACCCTTTGAAAGTATCAGTTTTAAAGGGTTTTTCTTTAATCTTTTTTTGTTTTAAATTTTAGTTTCCTTGTAGGCTAACAGTTAATGGAGTACCAAAAAGGTCATTATCTATTAATGTTAAGTCAAGTATACCAGTACATGAATCATATGTACCTCCACCACCATCACCAATAGTGTAAGCAATATCAAAAGTGTTTCCAACACCTGATGGTTCACCACCTGCTACTACAGTAACATTATGGATAACACCAGTTGTAGCTGGAGTAATAGATATTGTTATTGGTCCTACATAATCTCCTGCAGGAACACATCCTGCACAAGTAGTAAAGATGTATTCAGGTCCCCAAGAAGTATCTAAAGAGAATTGATTTCCACCAAGATCCACTACGTTAATAGGGAAACCATTAGGTGTTGGTCCTGCAGGTCCAACAACTTCTAATGCTGTAAAGGCTGCTGATAATTCTAATGGGCATACAGTAATAGTGTGCTCATTTATTTTAGAACCGTCAGATAATCCCATGTCATACATTCCGCTACTAGATAAAAGTTTAACTAATAAGGTGTATGATCCTGATGTTGCATTTGTATTTACAGCTAAAGAACCCGTTTTGTCTCCAGAAGGGATTGTTGTTGAAAATGTTCCTAAATGACTTGCGTCGTTTACAGTTCCAGAAACTAACTCTACTGAATACTGTATTGTTTGCCCTTCAAGGTTAGTTCCTAAGTTTACGTTAATAGGAAGCATTAGCTCTCCGTCGTTACCAGTGGTACTAGTTGATGCGGTAGCGAAATCAATCCAACCAGAGTCAGAGAATGCTTCTGCCATTTCATCATCATTACAACTTACTAAAAAAGCAGTAGCGATAAATAGATATATTATTTTTTTCATAATTTATATTTTTAAATATTAAGAGGTTATTAAGGGTTTACACAAAATTCATGTGCTGAAGCCCCTCCAAAGTTACCAGTAGCACTACCGTGATTAATAATAGAACAGTCTAAACTAAATCCACCTGTTGTGTTACCGTCAAAAAGACCGTCACCATAGGAGTCGTACATAGTAAATGTATAACAACCGTCAGCTAAGTTAAAAGCTTCTACTACAGTAGTTCCAGCACCACCATCAGCATATGGCCCACCAGCTTGTACAGTAGCTCCTGTTTCATCTTTAACGTCCCAAGAAGTTTCTGATCCGTAGTTGTCAAAATTGATTGTTAACTCTAAATCATTACATAATACTTTTTTAACAACAGTAATAATAACTGAGTCTCCTCCGGTTCTAAGTACCGCAATTCCAGCAGGAACTACGATATCTACCTTTAAGAAATATTGTGTTAGGTCTAGTAATCCAGCGTCATTGTAAGTAACATCTATAGTACCTTGGTATGAGTTGGCTGGTATTGTAAGTGTTCCTAAGGTATAGTTAACTGCTGGTAATGTAGAGTTAGCTACATCTGCAGTAATATCAAAAGTTCTTTCAATAGCAGAAAGAGTTGTGATTTCAACATCTACAGTTTCTGTGTTTCCAGTTACTGGAAGGATGATAACAGAAGAAGTATTGCTTTTAAAAGCTAAGCCGTTTTCACCGCCAAACTGAATGTGTTCGTGTTTGTCACACGCAATAGTAAATATTGCTGCAACTAATATTAAAGCTATTTTTTTCATCTTGCTTAATTATTTGAGATTAATAATTTGGGTTTTGTGATAATGAACTGTTAAGATCTAATTCTCTTAATGGAATTGGAGCTACAAAACGGTAGTCATTTGCTGGCATTGTACAACCACCAGTGATAGCACAGTCAAGAGGATCTTTGTCGATAGTAACGTTTGCTACTACACCTAATCTTTTTAAATCAACCCATCTGTGTCCTTCAAAAGCTAATTCAAGTCTTCTTTCTGCTAAAATATCAGCAAAAGCTTCTTCTGCATCAGCGTATACTGGAGGTACTATTGGGATTACAGGGTTTAATCTAGCAGTTCTTAATTGCGTAAGTAAAGTAGCGGCACCTGCAAGGTTATTTCCGTTTTCAGCAGCAGCTTCAGCCAAAATAAATAACATTTCAGAACTTCTGAATATTTTTAAATCGTTCATTAATGGGCGTCCTTCTGAGCCAGCATATTTGTTTATTGCTAAAACATCAGATTCTCTGTAGTTAGGGCTTGTAGTGTAAGCAGGGTCAACGATTGAAGTTGGGTGAACATAAACATTATATCTTACATCACTTGGGAGTAGTTTGTTGAATAATGATCTTCCCATTTCTAAGAATAATCCTCCGGTAGCAGAAGCGTCAACGAAAGAAAATAAACTTCCAGCAAATCCTCCACCGGTAGTACCTTGGTTGTCATAATTATCTCCAATAGTTCTTTCTAATTTAAAAATCACTTCTCCATCAGCGGTATCTAAAAACATGTTTGTAAATGTTGCTTGACCGGATATAGGATATGAAGCTAATAAAGGTGCTGCATATGTAGCTGCTGTAGTGTAGTCTCCTCTGTAGGTGTACATACGAGCTCTAATAGCATTTACTACATCAATATTCATGAATGTTACGCCAGAATTAGCTGTTAGTAAATTTTCAGCAGTGTTAAGGTCGTTTTCAATCATTGTAAATACCGCTAAATTCGAACTACGAGGTAAGAATTCATCTGGTTCAGGAACAAAATCCAAAGCGATAACACCTAAAGCGTTGTCGTCAGTTAAATCAGCACTGAAATACGTTTGTAATTTCAAGTGTAAATATGCTCTAATAGCATATGCTTGTCCTAAAGCATTGTCTAGCCTTGTTTGTTCAGACGCGTCTTCAGCTATAATTGTTAATGCTGATGAAATCATTTTGTTAGCTTGTGCTAGCGCTAAGTAATTGTTAATCCAAATCGTTTCTGGTTTTGCACTTGCAGCAGTTAAAACTAGTCCTAATTCGTCTAAGTTTTGACCACCGTTTGTGTTACCAATACCAAATTCGTCGGAATACACACCGTTAAATTGTATTTCAGTGGTATTGTCTAAAAAGTCATATACCCCTAATAAATTTAGTTCAACATCATCAACGCTTTGTATTGCGTTGTGTGATTCAAGTAGTCCTACTTGGTCTATGTCATAGGCATCCTCGCATGAGTAAAGCGATACCAATGCAATAACTATGATTATTTTGTTTAATATTTTCATTTCTTTCTTCGTTTTAATTATTAAAAGCCAATTTCTAATCCAGCAGAAATTATCCTTGGAGTTGGGTAGTCACTTTGAGTGTCTGCTAGTCCTTCAACGTCATAACCTCTCCACTTACTAAATGTTAATAAGTTTTCACCATTCACAAATAATCTTAAGTTACTTAATTTAAGTTTTTTCAATACATCTTTTTGGAAGTTGTATCCTAAAGTAACAAAACGCATTCTTAGGTAATCAGCATCTTGCATGAAACGATCGCTTTCACTACCGTCTAATACATTTAAGTTTGTTGCTGATAATGATGGAATGTTTGTTATTGTGTTGGTAGGTGTCCATGCATTATTTATGTCATTAGATAGTCTGAATGAACCAATGCTTCCCGTGTCTAATAGGTCACTGTAGTCATAATCAAATCTGTCAATACCAATGGCATAGTTAAATTGAGTTTGTACGTAGAACCCTTTGTAGTCAACATTAACTCCAAAACCTCCTTGGTAATCAGCAAGTCTGTTTTTGTCAGTAAACACTCTATCCTTGTCTGGATCAGGAGTTTCAGTAATCATTCCGTTAATATCGTAAAATAACAAATTACCGTTTGCTGGGTTTACACCTGCATAGCGCACTACGTAATACTGGAATAATTTCCCGTCTTCCTCTATTGTACTGTCATTAGCGCCACTTCTTGTTGCTTTGTTGTAACTTCCGTTTGCGTTTAAAGTTATGTTTAAACCATCGGCGTTTTTAAGCAATTTGTAGTTTAAAGTAAGTTCAGCTCCTTTATTTTTAATATTTCCTTTATTGACAGATAATACTGTAGCTCCTGATGTTGGTTGTATTTGGTCTAATTGAAGTACTTCATCACTATCTCTGTTGTATACATCTATGGTACCCGATAATTTATTGTTGTAAACACCAAAATCTAAACCTATGTTTGTTTGGGTTGTTGTTTCCCATTGCAATTTAGCATTTGCTATTTGGTTGAATTGAATTGAGTTTAATCCACCATAACCAGTACCAGTAGTATATAGTTCTTGAGTTTTAGCAAGGCCGGCAAATGGAGTTGCTTCTATTTTATCATTACCAGTTTCACCGTAAGAAGCTCTAAGTTTTAACAAGTTAAACTTTGTGTTCTGCATAAAGTTTTCTTGGTCAATATTCCATCTACCACTAGCAGAAAAGAATGTACCCCATTTGTTGGCGTCACTCCATCTAGCTGAAGCATCACGACGTAATGTAGCAGAAACACCATATTTCCTTTTAAAGTCATAATCTACAGTACCGAAGTATGAAAACAATCCTTTGTTTAATTGTTGGGCAGAAACGGTGTTTGAAAAGAAGTCATTTGATGAGTTGTCATCAACAAATCCTGATCCATCACCTACTGACCATGTTTTAATGTCTAAACCATTGTTAACAAAACCAAATTGTCTGTAGTGCGCTTTGTAGTATTCAGTGTACATTCCAGCATTCACAGTGTGCTTTTCATTAAATTCTTTACTGAAGTTAATAGAGTTTACAACGTTGTATGATAAAGTTCTGATAGAGCTTTGTGATTGGAATCCTGGAGTGCTATTTCCATTTTCAGCAAAAAATTCTGAATTGAAAGATTTAGGGCTGTTAGCTCTTGTTGAAGAGATACTTGAGTAATCTGTACTAAATCTAGAGTTAGCTGTTAAGGTGTTTGATAATTTTAAAGATCCGTTTAATCCTCCTAAGATTCTTACTTCTTCTTCAAAATTTGTAAACTGGCTTAGTTTGTCCAATAGCATAAGTGGGCTATTTGCAAAACTAGCTACAATGTTTCCTCCTTCTCCAGGAACGTATTCTGATGGGGAAATGTAAGGTAGTCCTCTAAAGGCTCCTATGATAAAGTTTTGGTTTACACCACCTGTACCAACACTTGTTACCATGTCGTTTTTGACATAACTCATAGACAAGTTTGTACCGTATTTAAAGTTTTCGTTTTTAGATTTACCGTTAAGGTTGTTTCTGAAATTGAATCTTTTTAAACCACTTCCTTTTAGTGTACCATCTTGTTCAAGGTAACCTAATGAAGTAAATGATTTTACACTTTCACCACCTGATGTTAGAGTTAAGGTATGGTTGTGAGTAATAGCATTTTGAAAAAACTCATCAGACCAGTTAGTGTTAGCGTATCTTGCAATTGCAGCAATTTCAGCATCACCTAGTCCTACACCTCTACCTACACCGTAAGTTCTTTCTAGTTCAAGTTGTTGAGTAGAGCTCATTAGGTCGTAATCACTTTTTTGAAGTGAAGCAACACTAGTAGATCCTGAATACTCAATTTTTAAATCAGAATTGAATTTTCCTCCTTTAGTTTTTACAATTACTACACCATTTGTTGCTCTGTTACCGTAAATAGCAGTTGCTCCAGCATCTTTTAAAACAGATACGAAATCAATGTCGCTTGAGTTTAAGTTTCTAAAAGCATCTTGGCTTGATGGTATACCATCAATAATGAAAAGTGGGTCACTGTTCTCTGATAATGTCGATATACCACGAATTACAATTTCAGAAGTAGAACCTGGTTGTCCAGATGCTGTTGTAATGTTTACACCAGCCAATTGACCTTGTAGTGTTTGTATTACAGACGTGTTTGGTCTGTTTTCAATTGTTTTTGAATCAACAACTTGTATTGCGTCATTTACTAAAGGCTTAGTTTTTTTAATATCGTAAGCTGCTTCAATAATAATTTCGTCAAGACTGTTGTCTGGTTCAAGAGTAATATTAATACTGTTTTGTGTTCCGATAGTAGCTTTCTGGTCTGCATAACCAACATATGAGTATACTAATACGTCTCCAGTGTTTGCAGTGATAGAGTATTTACCATCAAAATCGGTTGAAGCACCAGTAGTGGTACCTTTAATAACGACAGTTGCTCCGGGTAATGGCATGTTGGTTTCATCAACTACCGTACCTGAAATTGTCTTCTCTTGTGCAAATGTTAATTGCACAACAAACGCTAGTAATAGCGTTAGAATTCCATTAAACTTTGTTTTCATGTTA
>Ga0105354_1000561_pt1 | contig 22951 bp, 22 predicted proteins | sample GOMGulsemesocosm_FD_83658 | JGI IMG/M metagenome (GOLD analysis project Ga0105354, IMG submission 83658) | Methane-oxidizing microbial communities from mesocosms in the Gulf of Mexico - GOM9B Gulf of Mexico | ecosystem: Environmental > Aquatic > Marine > Cold seeps | place: USA: Gulf of America...
CAAAATGTTAAATAAAAATATGGGTAACCGTTACGCAGTTACTAACTTATTACCAAAAGGCGTAACTAAAGGGAATGTTATTATGTTTAAGGATAAACAAGACCGATATTATACCTGTTACTATCTCGAGGGCTTGGACTTTAAATTTATTCCCAAAATGCTCAGTGGTGATAACAAAGGCGTGCAATCTTATCCATGTCGATGGGTCATATAATGACTATAGAAGCATCAAAATCGTCAACGACTTCGCAAAAGAAAAAAGGTGGGATAAAAGGCTTTCTTAAAAAAATCATCTTTGAAATCTTTTTAATTACCTGTGTCATTGTAAATATGTTTGTCATCGAACAGAGTTTTGCTGACTCTTATGCGGATTTGTATAAGTCAATTGATAGAGTTAAAACTAAAATTATATTAATCACCAAATAGCTTAGGTTAACAATATGTCTACAGAAAAAAGTAATAGTTCGGTTTTGGAAAAAAGTCTGCAAGTCGGCGGGTTTCTTGTCATTTTAGCATCGACCTGGATGTTGCATGCAGATAATAAAAAGCAAATTGAAAAGATGTCCACACTTGTTAAAAAATACGAAGTGCAACTTGATGCGGCTATAGCGCAGGATTCGGATGTTCATAAACGTTATGCTAAGAATCTACGTAAAGCATTAAAAGATCTAACTCCACAAGAGCGTAAGGTCTTATTGGCTATCTATCAGATTGATAAAAATTAATTGGTATATTTGTGAATATATAGGGCTTTGTAAAGCGTTTTCTTTGGAAAACGCCTAGTTCAGAGCGAAAAATAAAGCTATTTTAATAAGGATGTTAAATGGAAAAACGTTTTGAGTCTATTCTTTGGAGTAGTAGATTATTGCTAATTTTTGGCGTTATTTGTTGTGTGATCACAGCAGCAACTTTAATTTTGTTAGGTTGTGTCGAGGTCTTTCACCTATTACAAGGAATGTATGCTTACCTTATAACGCATAGCCCTGAAGTATCTAGAGATACCTTAGTGCTTATTGTGATCGAGATCCTTGATACTTTTCTACTTTCTTCTATTCTATTTATCTTTGCTTTTGGCTTGTATGAACTATTCATCAGCTCAATCGAAGAGTCTAATAAGCACCAGTCAAAGGCCTTTCAAATTAGCAGTATTGACGAATTAAAAGCTAAACTCGGCAAAGTAATTGTCATGATTTTAGTAATCAAAATGTTCGCTTACCTTGTTGAAATCAAACCAACTAATATTATTGAGCTTTTATATATGTCTATTATTGTACTGCTAGTTGCAGTCAGCTTATGGCTAGGCCATGCCAAAAAATAACAGTTTTGAATTAAAGAACAGTAGTAACTTTTCTCTCCTTTAAAAGACAATAATGATGAATCTAGATAAATTACTTAACACCTTTTTTGAATATCGCTCGGTGCAATGTTCTGACATGCCACTTGATGAAGATATTATAAAGAAAGAAGATGTTGTTTTACCTCTGATATTACTCTATATCAAGTTAGCTATTCGAGGTACAGCACTTGAAAATAAAGTACTCAGGTGTGAACTGATAAAACAAACTGAATCGCTTTGTTTTATTGCTGCCAAGGACATTGAATTTATCGATGAATTTATTGCGTTAAATATTATTGAAGAATTGGGTGGTTATAGTTCAATTTTAGATGTTGAAGGAAATGGTACTAGCCCTGTAGATATAGAATATTTAGTCACACACTGTCGCAAGTATTTGCAAAACGTACCAGAAAGGCAAAGTTTAGACGATAATACTGATTTTTATCAGCATTATTCGCAAGTATTCGAGTTGGAACTTGATGAAGACTTTATTGAAACACAAATTGAGGTAGCAGAAAGTTATTGGTATAAGGATAAGTTATTAGTAAATAGCGCGATAGAAGATGGTGATGCTGGTAAACAACAACCATTTGAGTTAAAAGAGCAGTATATAAGGCTAAAATCATCTACTCAGCAATTTTTTGAAGAATTGTCGGTTTTAGCATGTTCAACCTACTTAGCTACGCATCCATCAATAGAAGTACAAAATATTAAGGTAACAGAACTACCTGAAATTGACTGTATTCTAGTGCTATCTGCACTTATTGGAACGCCAAGCTTTTTGGCAACATTGGCAAGCCAATTTCAGTGCCAATCCAGTCAAGTGTTTATGCCTGATGATGTATACCATACACGGAAAAACTTAAAACATAAGGCTGTAACCCGAAGTTTTTCGGTAAACAATGAAACGACTAAAAACTGGTATCAAATAACGAAAAGCTTTGCAGCTAACCTCGTGCTTAGTGAAAACGTAAAATCTTGCTGCGATTCTGCTTTTACGGATAACGAGTTTAATACCTCATTATTTATTGAAGCATTATTGCAACTCCAACATCACAGTATTGCGAAACTTAATCTGTTAAATCAATGTGGCAATCGTATTGGCCAAGCTGTCAAAGTTGAACAACAGCTCAAACGAGATTTAAACAAACAGGTTATCGGCCAGCGAGAGGCCATTGAAAGTTTAACTAAAGGATATCTCACTTCAAACATTGGTTTAAGTGAAGGGCCAAGGCTGATATTTACCTTCGCAGGGCCATCAGGCGTAGGTAAAACCTATCTGTCCTCTATTTTTTGTGATTTGCTAAATCAATACGAACAATCAGGTTATGCTTTTACAACCTTCAATATGGAGCAGTATGCAGACAAACAAGATGCGATGAAATTGTTTGGTAGCGGTTTACAATACAATGAGGCTAACCTTGGCGTTTTAACAAGTGCTGTAAGAGCACAACCAAGGCAGGTTTTACTGTTTGATGAAATAGAAAAAGCCCACGCCAATGTTACACAATCACTACTTAGTATTTTGGATAAAGGCATAGCTCAAGATCAAACCAGTCAAGAATTTATCAGCTTTGAGCAGTGTATTGTTATTTTTACTACAAACCTCGGTCAGGAAGTACTCACAAACAATCATCAAAAACATCAACTGAATATTTTTGATGTATTACGACATGCAGAAAATCCGGCAACTAAAACCAAGCTCTCTGTTGAGTTCATCAATAGGCTAGCCAAAGGTTACTCAGTCGCATTTAATCCTTTACAGATAAACCACTTTGTTTATTTAGCCGAAAAAGAGCTCTGCAAAGTAACTGACTACCAAGAGATGCTTGAGTTTAAATGGCCAGAAAACTTTGCCTCATTTTTATTGCAATCTTTGGCTCCTGAAATAACGGCAAGACAATTAACTAATTGCTTGGTCAAGCTCAAAGCTGACATTTTAGTTAAAGCAAGTAGTCTAATTGATGATGATATGTTGCCAATTTCTTGTGCTGTCAGTGTAACTGAAAATATGCCAGGTATTGATGTAAAAAAATTAGTGTTATTCGACAATGACCCTAGACTTCAATCCCAACTAACACAGTCTGAATTTTCACTCTCAACTACCGTTGTTGATAGTTTTGAAGATATCAGGTCGATGCTGGAACAACATCGACCTGATGCCTTTTTAGTCGATATAGAATCGGTTACTAATGGAGTGTTGTCTTTAAATGAAGTAACTGAGCACGTTCAGAACATTAACAACCGTTTACCAATATTTAGCTACCGCGTTGTTGCTACACAAGCAGACTGCCTTGAAGAACAAATACTAAATCATAATGTACGAGAGCATTTTGAACTAGATTTGGCTACTTTTTCCCTGTCGTTTCCCGCCATGATTAAACGTATTAACTATTATCTGACTATGGAAAAAACGTTATTAACAATGACTGCTCGTAATGAACAGTTGCAATACCAATGTCAGGTAGTGAAAAACAATAAGATACTTGATGTGTCATTTAGTAAATTATCTAGACGACAGGTTATACAATCAACAGATTTACAAGAAACCAGTCTATTCAATCATAGCTTGCCTGATAATTCTCTTGATGATGTTATCGGTCTTGAAAGAGCAAAAAACCGCCTCGTTGAGGTTATAGGCTGGTTAAAGTCACCTGAAAAGCTACTAAACTTTGGTGTAAAAGTACCAACGGGATTTTTATTTTCTGGTCCTCCCGGAACAGGGAAAACCTTATTAGCAAAGGCTGTTGCAGGGGAGTGTGATTTGCCATTCTTTAGCGTTACCGCATCCGAGCTTTCAACGCCTCATTCTGGTGGCACTACAGAAAATATTAAACAATTATTTGCTACGGCACGAAAATATGCCCCCTCAATCGTATTTATTGATGAAATTGATGCTATTGCAACGCAAAGAACCAATAACACCGATAGTAGCTCTCGCGATAAAAACCTAACGGTTAATGCGTTATTAACTGAGATGGATGGCTTTATCTCTAGTGAAGCGCCAGTATTTGTAATGGCAGCCACCAATCACCCGCAGTTGCTTGATAGCGCTATTACTCGTCCAGGTCGTTTTGATGAAACTATTTATTGTGACTTACCCAATAAAAATGCCCGACTGATCTTTTTTAAGCGTTTTGCCAGCAAACATAAATTGAATTGGCAAGAGGCAGAGTTACACCAATTAGTTTCGTCTGCACAAGGCATGTCATCAGCTGAAATAGATCAAGTGCAGCGTGAGTCTATTTATCAAGCCGTAGGCGCGAACCAACAATTAACCACTGAGCATATTAAACAAACCATGATCCGTATTGTTTACGGGGCACCGTCTGAACATATATTACTAGGTGAAGATGAGAAGCGTCGCACCGCTTATCACGAAGCAGCTCACTTATTAGTTAACAAGATACTATTTCCTAAACAACGTATTGATTTTGTCACCATAGAGCCAAGAAATCAGTCATTGGGTTTTGTTGCTACCCGCGCAGCTGAAGAGTATGAAAGCTACTCCAAACGACGGGTAATGAATCAATTACAAGTATTACTGGCGGGAAGAGTAGCAGAAAAACTTTGTACCCAAGATAGTGATGAAGTCAGCACCGGAGCGTCTAACGACATAGAGAAAGCCACGCAACTTGCCATGCATGCTATTTATGAAGGAGGCATTGAGCCAACCGTTGGGCCAATCAACATCGCCATGCTCACTAAATTTCAAGAAAGTGACTTATTAGCTAATGCTCAACAGGCGGTAAAACAATGGTTAGAAAATGCAGAACAGGATGTAGAGAAATTACTGACAGAGCATTGTCAGCAGCTAACGTTAGTTGCTGAAACCTTATTAGATAAAGAATCATTGCTTGGTGATGAAATAGCTCTTCTGTTTGATTATTAAGGATGTGATAAAGGCATGAGTGATTCATTAGGAAAAATATTAATTTTAGTTACCGTCATATTAGTTAACTTTATTTTTTTACCATTAATAACGGTTGAATCAAGGTTGTTAGATGGTCACTTTATGAGTGTCATTATCACTCACTTTTGGATGTATCTAAAAACATTTTACTACTACGGCCTTTTTACTCCTTTGGGTTTCATTACCTTGGCCTTTTTGCTCTTTTCTTTCAAGGAAGGTACTAAGCCTAATCATATCGGTGCTAGGTTATTGGTCGCGGCACCATTTATTGGCATAGTATTATTTATTCATTTGTTGTTAATACATTTTCATCCTTGGGTTTTTGGGGCAGATGCGAGCGAAGGCCTTGTTAGTTTTTATAACGGTATTGGCCAGAGTTTAGCTGCTGATTTTAAGAGTATATCAAGGGCTAATATTGGAGAGTATAGTGGTAATTACACTCCCAGATTTCGTATCGTTAAAGAACTTGAGTCTCTTATGGCCGGTTGGATGTTATTAACTAATTTCATTGGTTATTTGGCAGTCTCTGCTTATATGAAAGACCAATAATTTCGGATTTAAACTCCTTTGAGTAAGTGAAAAAACATGTCAACCTCCAAAAAAACAATTAATTTTCAGAATATTCACTTTATGGCGAAACTCCGTAAAATTGAACTTTGTGATTTTGATTTATACCCAGAGCCAGATGACTCTGAACTAGACTGGCCGATTGCAGATAAAGTTGATTTTTATATACAGGCTTATGCGCTTAATTCGATGGAAGCCTTACTCAGGAAAAAACTAACGTTTGAGCAGTTCCAAATAGCTTTTGAAAACAAGCTTGTCGTAAAAACTAAAAGCATTAGTCGTGAGTACTTTTATGACGAGGTACGCTTGTTCTCGGAAGGGATAAAAGCTGATGAACATGAAAATTTATATTATCAAATTCAGATTTAAAAATAAAATAATCACAAATTATTATGGATTTAACTTTATTAACTGTTAGGGAATAAAAAACAGATGACCACGCTATATCAAGATTATATTAATGACCTTAAAGACTCACTAACATCTCCGTTGTTAATTGAAGTTCAAACAAAACATATTGAAGAACTAAAAAATAACGATAGCGCTTTCTCTGCTGAAGATTCATACCACAACACTTACGATAAAATGTTAACCAATAAAAATAAGAAGACGACGAATGTTGTCATTATTGATGCAGAGAAAGGTGAAAATACCCAAATATTAAATGCATTTTATGAAAAAACGAATGTTGCTTTAAAAAATAAACTGGGTATTAACTCTTTAGTTAAAGCAGGAGTTTATTTTGCCACAATGGGCTTAGGTGAATTAGTCAGTAAAGACATTACCAATAAAGCCTCTGAGCTCCTCGGTGATAATTTAGATAAGGTGACTAAAGTTTTCGATAATGATTGGATTAACGAACAAATTAATAAAAAGGTGACAGAAAAACCTGCCAATATAGTGACCGATGCAGTTGAAGATGCAGGTAATACTCAAGTTGATAAACTCAATGCAAAACATCAATTCGGAAGTGAATTATTTATCAGTAAAAATGCGAAAGCAAGTTTACTTGAATTAGCGAATAATATCAGTGAATACCATACACCACATCAAGCAATGCAGTTTACCCTAAAGCTAATAACCGCACTGGGTTTAGATGCACCTAAGTTGATCGTTATAAACAACCCCTTTAATTTAGACTCTGCATCGTTATCATTACTGTCATTGTTATTTTCTCATGGGAAAGATTTAAAAGAAAAGGGACAGCATACTAATATTTCAGTGTTGTTTAATTACACTGAGAAGCAACCTTATGATGAACCTGCTAATAAAAATGAAGCCGAGAGTGAAAGTTACAATACTTGTGTTAAGTTAAAACGATTACGCCACATGGTGCAACGCTACGGAATGCTTGAAAAACCAGGTTCCAGTATTCCTACACCCGCGATTAAAAGCACAACTTTTGTCGGGCGTACCAATGAGTTAGATGAGCTAATTAAAGCCCATGTTGGCTTTGTGGGATTTCATCAAGAAAATAAAGATAGAAAAAAAATAAGCCAATGGACACTAATTAAAGGTGAGCCAGGTACAGGTAAAACGGCCTTAATTAATAAACATCTAACAAACATAGATGAAAAAAGTGATGCTCTCAGTCATAGTCAAATTAAATTGAGGCAGTTAAATCAAGTGGGTCATAGCTCTGAGGTAACAGGGCTTGCTTCATTGTTGCAATCAATACAGACAGAAGCAGAACGATTAACTCAGTATTACCAAGCCAACCAAAACTTTGTACAAGAAAAAATTACTGAAACAAGTTTAACGTATAAAAACTCGAAAGCTGATGTAAAAAACTTAAAGGATAATCGAAAAGGTTTATTTAAACTCATCAAAAGTGCAACTGAGTTTGTTGTTGATGTAGCTAGCCTAGGAACACCTTATCAAGCAGCGACATCCGCCATTGATACATTCACCTTAGACCGAAAGCAATTACAAACAGGTGTGGCTTTACAGGAAGAAAACAGTACCGATAAAAAACAAGAGCAGTTTAACCAACTCAACATGGCACTACGTTATTTATCAAATATTGCGAAGGTGGTTGATAAAAAAGCAGCACGAATGCCACTGTTGTTATTTGTTGATGACCTACAGTGGATAGATGAGTTGACTGCTGAATTTATACTAGCTCACCTATTGCCGGCTTTCCCTATCGAGTTATTGTTTACTGCGCGTGGCTCAGACAGTGAAACCAGTTATAAACTGGCCGTAGAAGGGCAAAAGCATTCGCCTTATAAATTAGCCCTATTTGATGCGGCAAAACTTTCAACCATCAAGGTAAATAGTGAAAGAGAACCAAACAATCTAGTCGACAATAAACTGATTACGGTTCAACCACAAATCGTAATTAAAGGCATGGGTCATAAAACGCTGTCTGAGTTAATAGAGCTGACCTATACAAATTCGAGTGAAGCGCAAACTGATACCATTGCTAGCGCGGTAATAAAGGCATTAAGCACTGAAGACATTACCGAAGCAACTCAGGTTGTGACATTATTTGCCATCGAAGCACTTAACTTAATAAGTGATCCTGCTTTTTACCGAAAAAATGAACTACTTACTCCGTTAATAGTACAGCCTAAAAAAGGCGTGTATGAAATTAACGTGCTAAAACAGCAGGAGTTAACCAATACGGTAGAAAATATTTTTACAGTATTACGAGATGCGCATACACAAGCTTATACTCACGATAGTTTGCAAGATAACACTATTAATCATTTTACCTTATCTTCTTATGCTGTAATGGAAGAGCGCTTATTTATCATTGGTCAGTATTTTAACAAGTATAGCGATGCAGCCATCTTTAGTTTGCAGTTATCTGCCCTCATCGGTGCGCCATTCGATAGTGAGCTAGTGCGTGAATTAATAAGTGGATTAACTCATGTTAATGAAGAAAAATATCCTGAATTAACACCGATAAAAGAGTTATTGAAAAATAATTCACAACAAGCACTTTCGCCAGAGCACTTAGAAGTATTAGAAGAAGTATTTGAAATACTTAAGCGTTTTCAGGGTGGAAGTACTAAGCACCAATATCATCATGGTTTATTTGCTGTGTTTTTGCGTCAACAAGTTAAATATCGTTTAAATGAGCTATTTAATTATCAAGAAAATACATATGCGGTAAATGAATTTTTCTCATATTGTCAAAAAATAATAGAAAATAAGCTTGTGAAATTTAATACTATAGATCAACCTGTACAGACTGATTTTGAACATAAATTATACTATTTAAAATCACTTGACCTTTTGTTTTCTTTGGCTTTTGAGGTAGATGAAAACTGCTGGGTTGATAGTTATATCATGAACTTAAGCCGCCTTGTTACTAGTTATTATTCTATTAATCATACTGAGAAGGCAATAACAATAGGAGAGTCCTCGTTAGCTATATCAAAAGTTTTATTCTCAAAAGATGATGACCGCTGGGCGATGGTGCACAGTTTAAATTTACTGAGCCTTGCTGCCATTTATAGCTCTGTTGGTCGCACAATAGAATCGATTACCCTTCAAGAAACCTCATTAACGATAGCAAATAGCTATTATGTAAAACAAAGTGACCTCTGGGCAATGCTTTACACCACAAACCTAATTAACCTTGCTTCCAGTTATGACTCAAATGGTCGCACTTTAGAGGCTATAATGCTTCAAGAGGCTTCGTTAGAAATAACTGAAAGGTATTATCAAGAGAACAACGATTGTTGGGCGGAATTTTACACGACAAACCTAATTAACCTTGCTTCCAGTTATGGCTCAGTTGGTCGCACAGCAGATGAGATCCCCCTTAAAGAAGCTTCGTTAGCTATAAGAAAAAAGCACTATGGAGAAAAAAAGGGCGGCTGGGAACGGAGTTACAGTAAAAGCTTAATGAGCCTTGCTTCCAGCTATGACTCAGTTGGTCGCACAACAGAGGCGATAAAACTTCAAGAGGACTCATTAGAGATAGTCGAAACTTTGTATGCAGAAAATAATGAACGCTGGGTGGAGGATTATACCGTGTGTTTAGAAAATCTTGCTGCTAGCTATGACTCAGTTGGACGCACAGGAGAAGCTATAACACTTAATGAAGCCTCATTAGCGATAAGAGAAATTCTATACGTAGAAAATAATGATCGCTGGGTGGAGGATTACACCTCAAGCTTAAATAACCTGGCTTACAGTTTTAAATCTATTGGGCGCACAACCGAGGCGATAGTACTTGAAGAGACGGCATTATCGATAAGAGAAAGATTTTATCAAGAAAATAAAAAACGCTGGGCGGAGGGTTACAGCACAAGCTTAAATAACCTAGCTGCCAGCTATAGCTCGGTTGGTCGTACAGGAGAAGCGATAACACTTGATGAAGCCTCGTTAGCGATAAGAGAAACACTATATGCTGAAAACAATGACCGCTGGGCGGAAGACTACACCACAAGTTTAAATAACCTTGCTATAAGTTATGGCTTCGTTGATCGCACAACAGAGGCAATAACTCTTTTAGAGACATCATTAGCGATAAGAGAAACACTTTATCTGGAAAATAATGACCGTTGGTCGGAGGATTATCATTGTAATTTAAACAATCTTGCTTTCAGTTATAAAGCTGTTAATCGTACAGCAGAGGCGATACCGCTTCAAAAGGCTGCGTTAGTTATAGCAGAAAAGCTTTATACAGAAAACAAAGACCGTTGGGTGAAATATTACCGCCATTATTTATATAACCTTGCTGACAGTTATGAAACTAACAATCAAATTACCGAAGCATTAAACCTTTATAAAAAGCTTAAGGTTTTAGCCGTATGCGTTAATGAAGAAAATAATAGTGAATATACCATTCAAATTTTAAGAATGTTAAATAAGTTAACTGAATATTCAATCTTTGATGAATTAGCATTACAACATCAGTTAGAGTTAAAGGAAAAAATAGGGACAAACTGGGTGCCACATAATTCTTCTTGGTTATTATGTGTTTGGGGTAATTCTTATCACGAACGAGGTTTATCCAATCAAGCGATGGATAAATTTAGTCAAGCATATAAACTAATCCAAGAATATAAGTTGGAAGATTTTGAAGTATTTGATGAGCTAATCCATCAGTATGTTCTGAGCTAACGACGCGCAAAGATACGCAGGTTTTAATAATCTATAAACCAGCGTATCAGCTTTATTTAGATATGAATTAAGAAAGTGTTTTAAAGCTTTTTTTATTTACAATAATGCTCATTATTATCATAGATATGAAAAATGAGACCTATAAGGCACAGTCCTGGAAATAGGTAAGTAAAGAAGGGAAAAGTGTGTGAAATAACAAGGCCAAAGCTAACGTGTGAATACTTAAACCAGACAAAAGCAATGGCGAAAAGTGTACTTAATATTAATGATAGAACAGCCATAACCCGAATTAATGAACCTGTAGGATAAGGTTTATTTGGGGTGATTTCGTCGTCTAGCCAAGCATGGATAAACTTGATAGCAATACCTAAAGGTATTCCCATATAAAATGCTTCTATAAACTCTACTCGCATACATTTTCCTTAAGTTGTTAATCTTGTTATTTACTTGCTGCTGTTATTTTATAAGCAACTAGATATTAAATAATATTGTCAAAAAACCTAAACTTATCCATAGTTTTTTGCTGTGTGACTTTATTCCATAGCTGTTGGTAGTTAAATAGAATGGTGTTAATGCGACCAACAATTTTGTCCCGATCAATTGGACCAAAATAACGAGAATCATGACTTAGGTTACGGTTGTCTCCAATCATGAAATATTTACCATTAGGTACTATGAATTCGCTGCTGTTATTAACTAGACTATCTTTAATGTAATCAGGTAAGTTGTTAGCAAAAATAACATCATACCTTTTGGTTCTTTCGGTTGCTTTTCCTGATGCTTCGTCTGATGTCGTGGCTAATGTTACGGCTGATATCATGCCAGTGCTTTCTTGGTAAGCACTAAATGAATATTTGCTCGAATAGGGCAGTGAATTATTATTGATTATGTCTAGTGATATCGCGTTTAAAGGTAACGCTTTACCATTAATAAAAAAGCATTGTTAATTATTTGTACAGTATCGCCAGGTACTGCCATTATGCGTTTAACGTAAAGTATATCCTTGTATTCAAAGGCAATAATATCGCCACGGGCCGGTTGATTAATTGCGATTAAATTTGTGCCAATGAAGGGCAATTTAATATCAAAAGCAAACTTGTGAACTAAGACAAAGTCTCCTTCAATTAGGTTAGGGTTCATTGATGCACTAGGGATGAAATTCCAATTAATTAACGTAGTTCTAATAAAAAACAAGACAAATAAAAACCAGATAAAACCTTTGTTATGTTTATAGAAACTTATCAATACGCGTTTAATGTTGCATGAAGATAAATAGCTCTTAATCAATCGCATGCAACTAGCGAGTCTTTAACTTTTGCAGTGGTATAGCTGGCAATATCAAAATCTATGATGTTGGCATTGCCATTGATGTCGACCAACACATTGTTTTTACTTAAATCACCATGTTCAATACCTTGTTCTTTAGCATGTGCAATAGCGGAATTTAGCGTTTGATTAACTTGTTCTTTCGCTACTTCACTAGGCCCTGAATTGAGAAACTCGAATAATGTGATGCCATTAATATATTCCATCATTATGTTGGGTTCTTGATGGTTGTCGTGGCCTATATCAATAAAACTGGCGATGAATTGGTGGTCTAAATTGGCCAGTATTTGTGCTTCTTTTTTTATCATGTTCAGCGCGGTGTTGCTTGAATCGGCCAAGGCAAAATACTTTATCGCTACAGTATGCTCAATTAACCCGTCGATACGTTTGGCTTGATAAACATCACTCATACCACCTTGTCCGAGCAGTGTTGTAATTTTATATTTATTATTAATAACTCGACCAATGCGAGTTTGGCCGTCTTCGTGTTCAGCTAAGGTTTGGTACAAAGGCTCAATCAGGGTTGAAATCTTAATATTACGATAAGTTAATAAGCTTGCTAGCTCGTTGGCAAGCTGTGGCTTTTGCTTGGCGAGACGTTCAATTTCTTGCTTTTGCTCTTCTAAAGGCAAAAGGTTAAATTCACTAAACAATTGATAAATTTCGGTCATAGTTAAGCTACAAGGTTCTTTTGATACCAAGCGTTAGCAAAGTTTAAGTCATTTTGCATAGTTCGCTGTGATACTTTGAATAGATCGGCTAGTTGTTTGGTGTTTAAGCCCGAGAATAAATGCAGATTTATTGCCTCCGCGCATCTGGGGTGATCTTTTTCTAATTGCTTATTAATTAATTGTAATTCATGTAACAGCACACCCGAGTTATGATCTAATTCAGGCTCTTTAATTTCATTTGGTAAGGTGTTTTTTAGCGCTTTAATATTTCTATATTGGTCATTTAAAATGTTATAAACCACTGTGGAAATGAGTTTTAAAACATCCAGTCTGCTATCTAACTTACTGTCTTTTGGGTCAACAAGCTTAAGGTAGGTTTTATTTACTAAATTTGTGGTTGAGTCTATGCATAACTGCAGATGAGATGTGTTGTCAGTCTTTTCTTGTCGTTTTAGCTTTTGTTTGCGCACTTCATGTTTAAACTGCTGATAACACAATTCAAATAGCGTGTTATAGGCGGTTGAATTGCCTTCCTTCCATTGAATCATTAATTCAGTTATTGGCAAGCCTGAGAGCTTTTCCATATCCATATGTCTGTTTTTATTTGAATTATTATTTTTATGGTAACACGTGCTATTTGATGATTCTAGATGATGCCTCTCAAATCAATCAAAATATATTATTTTAGATTTCTTCGATTTATTTTTGCGTTTTTAGTTAGTTACAACGTATCTATTGGCTTTTTAAATAAATGACTAAGCTAGCGTCATAATTTTAAAAAGAAGGTAATTTATAAATATGGAAAATCAACAAGTCGTTAGTTACAACAAGAGCAATGTTGTAAAACATCTTAAAGTGATGAATAAGTTAGGAGCTACTTTTTTTATTCTATTTTTAATCGGTACTTTTTTGCCGTTGGTAGATTTAGGGGAATGGTCTAATAAAACGGTCAATCTGTATAACCTTGCTAACCCCATGCTTTTAATGGTTATTGCTGTTTTAGGTGTGGTTGTGAATATAGCAGGCGTTAGTAAAACTGCGGCTAGAATTTTGGCTTTGAGTTTTGTTGTGCTTGTAATGGGCTGGCTTTTATCTCAGCTTTACGACATTTATGATATGGCAAAAGTAGCGAGAGAGATAAGAGGGCGTGACTTTGAGTTCAAACACTTTGTACGTTCAATAAAAGGTATGGTTCAAGGCTTACCTATCAGCAGCGCTGACGATCTTTTCTCGGTGGCCAGTATTTTATTAATGGTTTCTTTTATTGGCTTAGCAGGTTGTATTTTTTCTCCTCGCTATAAAGAAAATAAAGCCTTTAGAGCATTGATAACAGGTCAGCCATTTGAAAATAATCATGCGGAAAATGAGATAGGTTCAGAAAAAACTAGTGATAGCACATCATCTCTTCTTAGTGATGTGAAAGTGGGTGTTATAACTGTTGTAGGTAAATTAACAAGCCTTGTGAAATATGTTTTTTTAATCATCAAACCACTGGCAGATGCACTACTTGATAAAGCCGCTGACGTAATATGTAAGCAACAACCACAACTAAAACGTGAACAGGTAAAACTAGTTGTTTTTATAGTGAGTGTCATTATCGCTTATCTAATTTTCTCTTAACCCAACCTATAGTAATCAACTTAATCTCAAAGGATATAATCATGAAAAAAACAATAATACTCTCAGTTCTTGCAGTCTTAGTATTAAGCGCTTGTGGCGACCCAAAAGATGAAGCCAGTGAAATAGCGCAACAAGCGTGTATTGCCGATAAAAATAGCGATATAGACACTCTTAGTGACTTGATGAATGATGAAATGTTTGAAATGAACAAGGCAATGCATGAAAACGCGGATCCGCTAATGAAAAACATATTAAAAATGCTGAATTGTGATTTGAAAAGTACGGAAGTATCAGATGATGGTGGCTTTGTCGTTAACTTCAAGAAACATAATAGTTATGAAGTTAAAGAGGTGAATGGTGATTTAAAAATTGTTGGAGAACAGTATTATTAAACTAGATTTTTTTTCTCCTCTAATGGTGACTATTTGAAATTATGTTTGATTATTAATAGTTGCCCATTTATCATTGCCTTATATATTGGACTGGAAACTCTCTAATAATGATAGGGACTTTCCACTAAAAGGATTTTAAAATGCTCAAAAAAATTGTGCGTTCAGCACTATGTATATCATTTCTGGCAACGTCAGCATTTGTAACTAATGCCGAACCTGTAGATTACTCGTTACCTGTTAAAAGAGAAAAAGTTAAAATATTTTTAACTTATGATGCAGGTGTTGATGAATATTTTGAAAAAGAAAATTCAACTTCTGTTGCCAAATTAAATCAAGTCATGGAAAAAGTTAACTCCATTTTTGCTGCCTCTAACACGAGTGTAGAGTTCGACTGGCAGTTAATCCCATCTTCTAGTCAGTTTCCCTTTGATGCAGATAATTATAAAGCGGGAATTTATAACGCTATTTCAGAGCAGCAATGGTACAAAGATTCAGTGCTGCATAATTTGTCAGACTTTCATATCGCGGTTTTCAGCCCTGATGTTATTCCACAGTACGGTGGAAGCTGTATTATTGGTGTTGGCTATGATGAAGATGACTATGAAAATTTCAAATGGAAAAACCCGAATAGAACTTGTTGGGTTTCGGCATACAATATTGAGAATGGTGTTGTACTCGCCCATGAAATTGCTCATTACTTAGGCGCTAAACATAACCGCTATCAATTAGAAAATTACGATAATCAACAAACGTTTTCTAACGCTATTCCTTATGGTTATGTATCAGTTGAACATAGCTTTATCACTATGATGAGCTATACGGGTGAATGCAATGAAGCTAACGTTAGCTGTGAAAAAATCCCATTATTTTCAAATCCTGATATTTTGCATAAAGGTGTTCCGATAGGAAAATCTGAACAAAGTGATAATGCCGCGAATGTTGCCAAAATTTTAGGCTATGGGGCGGTTGACCTTGTTAAATATGACTATTTACCCACCACAATGTCAATTGAGAATACAGCATCTCAAGTTACCTTGAGTTGGCCTGATATAGCATCATCTTATGTGATTAAAACAAATAGCCGAACAGGTGATAACCCACAAGAGTATGCTGTTACTGAACCTAAAATTAGTTTAAATCGTCCTTTCTTTGGACCTGGCAATTATGATTGGCAAGGTTATAAAGAATCAGGCACTGTTTATGCGGTATACCTGAATAAAGATGTCGAACGATTAATTCCTATAAGTGAATTTGAATTGAGGCCGCGTTCTGAAGACCTAATCTCAACACGAGATGGTCAGTTGGGTTTTGATAGAACACTGGTATCTTTACCCGCTAAGGGGGAGTCTTTTGATATTCAAATATCATTAATGGATAGCCATGCCGAAAATTCAGACTTAATATTGTTGTCTGAATATGCTGAGTGTATTAAGGAAAGACTTACCGAGTACAATAATTGCATCAATGTAAATACTGGATTTTCTGTTAGTGATAACCCTGACCATTATGCGGGTTTAGATCCTATTTATGGCGATACTCAGCCTGACTGGCTACAGCAGTTTTTTGATATCAGTATTTCTGGCTCTGGAAGTATTAGAACATTAAGGTTTACCTCAAAAATGGATGTTGCTGAATGGCGTGAGTATTTGCAATTTATTTTAGACGAATACGGTACAGGGCAAAATGAGCGTAGAGATATATTTATTCAGCAGCAAAGGTTGCCATTAAATCTTATTCGCATTGATACGTTTCAATCGAGCACACTTATTTCTGGCAGTGCAGCTTTAACGGTTGATTTATCTTCTGTTTTTGATAATCCACCAGTTATTGCAACGGCTTTGCCAAACTTACAGGTAAAACTGTTGCAAAAAGAAAAAGAGTCAGTTGTATTGTCTAAATTAAATCAGGAAATTCAACTTGATTTATCACTATCAGGGCAAAGCTTGTCTGCATTTGATATAGCGATAGAAAGTCCACTTGAGTTTACACTTTTATCCGAAGGTGTCTTTGTTGCACAAATTAAAGATGTTGAAAGTGGAGTGTATACCGTAGATGTTTCAATCACCGCTAAATCGTCATCTAAAAAGATTAATAGCCGTAGCAGTATTCAACAAAGCTCTGAAAAAAGTACCGCGAGAAATATTGTTTCATCAAAAAGTATAATCTTTACCATAGTAGATGAACTACCAGTATTGTCTGCTGAAGCAGATACTGATAATGATGGTTTACTCGATATTGCTGAGGGCTTTAGTGATAGTGATAATGATGGTTTTGTCGATTATTTAGATCCTACAACATTAAGTAACCAGCAAGCGCTTTTATCTGATGGACAAGTAATTGATATTCGAACTGCTATATATGGCAATATTGGCATTGATAATACGGAGTTTCTAGTTTCAGAACGTTTAAAAAATGTAAAACAGGGTTTAGTTAACAACCTAACGATGACTTTGAATGAGTTATTAACTTATTATCCGACTTCTACTTTTCCTAAAGAGAGTTACACCCCTTTTACCGATGTGCTAGATGTTACTGTGCAAAGTGAAAGCCTAATGAATGATGTGAGAGTCAGTTTTGAACTTCCTGAAGGGCAGTTAATTCCTGAAGATGCAGTTTTACTTGAATTTTCTACAGAAAATGGTTGGATAGAAAGTAGTAAAGGAGTAAACAATCTTATTACCATGTCAGCTAAAAAAAGTGATGGGCAATGTCCTTCAAAAAATGATGATACTGGTTTTGAACCAGGGCTTAACAAAGGCAGTGAGTGTGTTTATTTATGGAAAGAAATAGATGAAAAGGATGCTGTTAGTACCATGGAGTTTGGCCTGGTTGTTTTAGCTCAGAAAATAGAGCAACAAACAAATACATCTCCTGAAATAACTGTTTCGAATGATCTAGACGTATTTGAAGGTGAGACGGTTACTTTAACCACCAGTGGTACAGATCTCGATAGTGATGCATTAGTTTATCGTTGGGCACAAACTAGTGGCACACCGGTAGCATTATCGGGCGTGGATACTACTGTTATAAGTTTTATTGCGCCAAATGTAACTAGCGACGAAACCTTAACATTTACTGCTTATGCTTCTGATAATATTGTTGAAGTGAGTAAAATAGTAACGGTTGTGGTAAAAAACAAAACAGATGCAGCTCCTACTGTTGAACCGAAGAAGGAATCAAGTTCAGGTGGTGGCTCATTCGGTTGGTTATTAATGTTGATAACTGGAATTCGATTATTTAGAAAATAGTTTTTATTTTTAAGTTATTTAAGGCATTTCATTTTTTGAAGTGCCTTTTTTATTAGATTAATTATAAAGCGAGTTTATTGTTCTTTCTTAATATTCTGTCACAGAGATCTAAAGTGATATGGCAGAAGCGACTAGTGTTAGTGATTGTTAATAACAAGCCGTTGTTTTTTTCGTTTATGTAGTCGCTTTACTAAAAACCAAGCCATCCAACAAGTTGTGGTTAATACAATTGCTGTAATAATGGCTGGTTTAGGGTTGTTTAGGCTACTAATTGAGCCAGCATAGCTGGCAATAATAGCATAAGGTACTGAGCTGACAGACCAAGCAGTAATGAATTTGAGAACAGGCATTTTAGTCATTCCTGCCAGACAGGCTGTTATCTCAGGTAACATAGGCATGGCTCTGGAAAATACAATCATCAAGATGCCGTACAAGTCAAATTGCTCTCTTAATGCCAACCTTTGCTGATGATCTTTGATGACTAGCTTTTCTAACTTTTCACCATAACAGTAACTCAGTATATAACCTGAGCCACCTGCTAGCACTACTCCGGTTATTGCTGTTATTGCGCCATAAACGGGACCAAGAAAATAACCGCTTAATATCATTATTGTTAGGGTAGGAACAGCAATAAATAAGTCGGCAAACAACAGCAAGACAATGATTAAGGCTAAATAGAAAACATCAACACTTTTTGCCGCCGTTAACCAGAGCTCTATTTTTTCGACACTGATAACACCGGTGAATTTTGCCAGGATAAAAGTTGTTGTAAAAAGAGTTGCCATCACTAACATCAATTTAAGTAAAGCACGCATAATATAATCTCCTTATGGGTAAATTATTTTCATAGAAATGGCACTGTTAACATCAGCGAGTTTAACTTTGGCGCGGTCAAAGCTGGGGGGGCCAAAATTTAACTTGGCGCCATTGGTGAACGCTAGCCCTTCTGCGGGTATTATCCCTGTCCAATTTTTAGTTACTTGCCCAGTTTCATCTTCATCATGCAAAATTTTAATCGCAAATTCTGCGGGTACCAATGAAAATATAACCGTCATTTTATCGGTGATTGCCGGCATCACTTTGACACTAATAGCCTTAGCATGATCTTTTGGAAAACCTTCATTGCCGTAAAGCATCACCATAATATTCCCCTGTTTTTCTTTAGCTATATTTTCGATGTGTACAACTATGTCTTTGGCATTAGTTTGTTGGCTCATTAAGCTCAGCACTCCTATGTACAAAAAATGTTTAAGTCTCATATTAAAGGTGCCTCATCTTAAGATTCTTTCATTATTTTTTGCGCCAAACTCGGCAATAATCGATTAAGTAAACGAAGGTATTTAACCTTGCCAATATCATGATCCAATATTAAATTTTCTATGCCCTTAATTATTTCAGCGCTTACTTTTTCTGTTGTCATTTTTCTTTTACCTCTGCCTTTTGTCATCGGGGTATCAACTAATGGAAGAAAGGCCTGTAATACTTGTATTTGGGTACTTTTTAGCTGGTGCCTAAGGCTTTGGGAAAAAATATTTAGCGCACTTTTACTGGCACAATAAATGGCTGATGTGGTTTTGGGTACTAAAGCCAAACCGGAATTAATATTAAGGATAATAGCGCTGCGCTGATGATTTAATGTCGGTAGTAATAAAAAACACAGGCTGCATAACGCAGTAAAGTTAGTGGTGATTTCATCGCTTATGGACTCGAACTCAAAGTCACTGTCAATGAAGGTAGGGGTATATTGCACCGCAGCATTATTGATTAAGACATCCAAACTTGGTATTGCCAACTGAATCTGTTTTACTGCTGTTTTCAGCTGTTCAATATTGTTAAAATCTGCTTTATAGGCAATGATATTTGGAAATTTAATTTGTAATTCGTTGATTTTACTTTGATTCCTTGCAATGATAAATAGCTTGTTATCTGGGTATAACTTTTCCACCAGTTTTAATCCAATGCCCGACGTTGCCCCCGTAATAAGAATTTTTTTATTAATTAATTGCATAATTATCTCTAAGTTGATTCGTTGCCAACTAGTGTAAGTAAGTCAACAGTGATAATCGTTAACCTAGGTTAAAAAAATGAATTTTAATGATTTAGTAAAACGGTTTGGCACTAGCCAATGTTATAAAAAAAAATCTTATGTTTTTTCACAAGGAGATGAAGATAACTATATTTATCTTGTACTTGAGGGGATACTAAAAGCTTGTTATTACGATGAAGATGGTAAAGAGTATATTAAATCATTTCTTTTTTCAGGTGATAGCATTGCTAGTTCACAGGCTCTAAGTGGGGGTCTTTGTAGTTTTAGTTTGTATTGTTTAAAAGAAACTAAATTATTAAAACTGTCTTATCAACAAGTTCGACAGGCCGCAGATAACAACCTTGAATGTGCTAGTTCTATTATTGATTTATTAATGTCTTTTGCCATGAAAAAAGAACAGCGGGAATTTGAATTGTTATGTCTAAGTGCAGAGCAAAGGTATAAAAAACTTTTGACTAAATCACCGGATATACCTCAACAAATAACCCAAAATGATATTGCTAGATATCTTGGGATTACCCCCGTTGCGTTAAGCCGGATCAAACATAATCCTAGATAATTAGCGCGGAATTTTAATTATCTAGGTGCTGCATTAGGTAGAGCCAAAGGCATTAAAATATCAGATATATATTTCACTTTATACCCGCTACCATTCAAAGCGTAGGTTATTTATAATCGTTTAACGTTATTACTTTTTGTGCTCTAGCCACTGCTTTGGAGATATTCCTAATTTTTTTCTAAAAACCCGTGCCAATGCAGATCCTGTTTCATAACCTACAGCATTAGCAACTAGAGCAACGGGTTTATTTTGTTGTAATAGACTCTTAGCAATAACAATACGCCAGTCAATAACATAGTCTCCAGGACTTTGTCCTACAATACGTTTGAATAATTCGGCGAACTTAGAACGTGACATTAAGGCGAGCTCGGCCATTTCTTCTAACCCCCATTGTCGCTCTGGTTCATCTTGGATTGCAATAATCACTTTAGCTATTTGTGGGTGCGATAAACCAGCAAGTAAACCATGTTGCATAATATTATTATCGATAACATGCCGTAATATATAAATAATGAAAACATCGGTCAGTGAGTTAATCATTGGCCCACGACCACATCGTTCCTCGAATGCTTCTTCAAATAACCACAATGATGTTTGCTTTAATTTTTGACATTCACTTAGTTTAAAGTGCAATAGTGCCGGTAAGGCATTGGCGATAGGGTTCGTTGTTGCTTCATCATAAATGATATTAGCACACACTAATTCTGGCGGATTTTCTTCACTGCCAATCACTCTATGGGCATGTGGTGTTGGAAAAAACAACACGGTAGGCTCAGTAAATAATCGAGAAACGCCACTCTCATCAATAACGGTTAATTCACCACTACGCAATAAATGTAAGTGTCCTTGGTTTGGTTCTCGTTGAAAACTTGAAATACCACAGAGGTTACCGGTGAAAAACACTTCTGTGTTTATCGAAAAACGTTGAAAAATAACCGATAGCTGATCCATTTTTTACTCACTTAATAATTATTTGGACGATTGGGTTCAAAGTTAGGACTATGTCATCCCTTTTAGGCGATTGAAAGACCTATATTATCAACCAAGGAAACATCCTTATAACTTATTAAATATTGGAGAAAACATTATGACCCTTTCATCATTACTCAAATCTACATTAGTAACTTCAGCTTTATTGTTAAGCAGCATAAGTTACGCGGCGAATATTGAAGTGAATGCCAACGCCAACGACTTAGCGATTAAAGGTTACGATACTGTTTCATATTTCACGAAAAGTGCACCAATTAAAGGCTCAGATAAATATACAGCAGCCTACAATGGAGCTATTTATCAGTTCTCTACCGCAGATAACAGAGATCTCTTTAAAGCTAGCCCAAGTAAATATGCACCACAGTATGGTGGGTTTTGTGCGATGGGTGTAGCAATGAATCAAAAATTTGATACCGACCCTACCGCATGGCATATCCGTGGTGACAAATTGTATTTAAATCTCAATAAAAATGTTCAAACTAAATGGTTAACAGACGTTCCAGGTTATCTTGAAACTTCACAAGCTAATTGGACCGGTATTAAAGGCTTAACTGAAGCACAAATCGAAAAGATTAACGATTAGCACTTAACACTTAACACTTAATTGAGATTTTAATTATGAAGCAACTAACCTCAACTGAATCACTTGATGATTTACTAACACAGCATGAATATTCATTACTTTTATTTAGTGCATCGTGGTGCGGACCTTGTAAGTCAATGACGTCAGTAGTTGAAGGTTTATCTGCTGTGATAAATAAACGCCTTAATACCATCAAAATTGATGTTGATATATCAGCAAGTGACGCATCAGAATACGGTATACGCAGTGTACCAACCCTGATGCTAGTTAAAAAAGACGAAATCATTGCTCAACAAGTGGGTGCACTGTCACCACAACAGTTTATGCAATGGGTAGAAAAAAACACTTAACAAAGGTATCTATACCCGTTACCAATCAAAGTGCAGGTTTCAGAGCGCTTGAATGGCGATGGCTATAGTTGCTTTTATTTACAATAGCTTAAAAGAGGATTCTTTATGAATAACAAATTAATAGTCAGTGCAGCCTTAGCAGCTGTTATTGCCACAGGTGTCGTTGCTCCAGCAGAAGCTGGTGGCAAAGAAAAATGTTATGGCGTAGCACTAGCAGGCCAAAATGATTGTGCAAATTTAGCAGGAACACATTCATGTGCAGGCCAG
>Ga0105354_1000568_pt1 | contig 22868 bp, 23 predicted proteins | sample GOMGulsemesocosm_FD_83658 | JGI IMG/M metagenome (GOLD analysis project Ga0105354, IMG submission 83658) | Methane-oxidizing microbial communities from mesocosms in the Gulf of Mexico - GOM9B Gulf of Mexico | ecosystem: Environmental > Aquatic > Marine > Cold seeps | place: USA: Gulf of America...
AAATGATTCGGTGTTTTTAATAAAGCGTGACTATTTTATGTCGGATTTTAGTTTGTCTAAAAAGGATAAAGCTAAAGGTATTTACGGGAAACGTACAACGTTGTATGATGATTATCAGTTTGATACCGATAAAGGAACTGAGTTTTATAAGGAAGAATCGGATCCTTATGCATTTGAAATTTATAACCAAGATTCTACTTTTTGGTCTGAAAACAGATTAGAGAAATTAAATAAAGACGAGAAAGGGGTGTATAAAATGTTAGATACGCTAAAAACCGTAGCAAAGTTTAAACGTATTTATAATACAGCTACTATATTGGCGTCAGGCTATGTAGAAATTCCAAAATTAAAAATGGATTTTGGGCCAATTTTCACAACCTTTGGGTATAATGATGTGGAAGGTTATCGTGTACGTGCAGGAGGAAGAACCTATTTTGGTCCGAATGATAAATGGCGTGTTCAAGGGTATGTTGCTTATGGTTTTAAGGACAATCAGTTTAAATACGGGATGTCTGGTAAGTGGATGATTAATAGGAAAAACAGATGGATTCTGTTTGGTGGAAATAGAAGAGATGTAGAGCAAATAGGAGTTGGTTTAACTACTGCAAATGATGTTTTAGGAAGAAGTTTTGCGTCATCATCATTGTTGTCGTCGGGGACAAACGATCGATTAACATCAATTAATTTGTCAATGGTAGGGGTAGATGTTGAGCCAGTTAAGAACCTTAGTGTTAGGTTATCAGGAAGTTATCGAACACTTGAGTCAGCATCACCGAATTTTGGTTTAGACTTTTATACTGATCAAACATTAACAACCGTTAAATCAGAAATTAAACAATCAGAGGTTAATCTATCTCTTAACTATACGCCACAGAAAAAAACTACAGGTTATGGTGTGGAGCGATCGATAGTAAATAGTAATTACGCTACCTTTTTTCTGAGTATGAGTCAAGGGGTGAAAGGAGTTTTGGACAGTGATTTTGATTATACTAAGCTCCAGCTTTTCTATAGGCAACCATGGCAAATAGGTGGCTTTGGTCGTTTGTATTCTAATGTTGAAATTGGAAAAACGTTCGGGGAAGTTCCTTTGGGCTTATTGAGTATAATCCCTGGAAATCAATCGCCGTATTCAATATTTAATACATTTGCATTATTGGATTACTATGATTTTGTTACAGATACTTACGCTTCGGTTCATTTAGAACATAATTTTAATGGAAGAATTTTCTCAAGGTTACCTTTGCTTAAAAAATTAAACTTGAGGGAAATTGTTGGTATTCGTGGGGTATGGGGTGATTTGTCACAAGAAAGTATTAATCTAGATGCTAGTAATCCTAATTTTATTGTAAATGAAACCTTCGGCGCACCAAACGATAAGGCGTATTGGGAATATAGTTTAGGAGTAGGAAATATCTTTAAAGTATTTAGAATTGACTTTAACTTTAGAGGGAATTACTTTGAGGTGCCTAATGCTCGTAAATTTGGTGTTACAGGTAGTTTTGGCTTTGTGTTTTAAGTTAAAAGGAGAAAGAGTAAGGTGTAAAAACAAAATACTTGAACCTTGTAAGTACTTGTAATAGTTACGACTTAGTATAAAATTAAATTATACTAACATGAAAAATCTATTCATAAAAGGGGTAATTGTATTCCTTTGTTTAATTAGTTTTACAAGTTCTTCATCTCAAGGTCTCAACCAATTCTTTGAAAAAACAGATGCTTTTTTTAAAGGAAACGTAATTGATGGTAGAGTTAATTATAAAAAAATAAAAGCATCACATACACAGTTGGATGAACTTGTCGCGCTTGCGTCAAAAATTGAAGTTCAAAAAACAAGCCCAAACGAATACAAGGCTTTTTGGATAAATGCCTATAATTTAACGGTCATAAAGTCTGTTGTGTCTAAGTATCCTATAAAAACACCACTGGATATTTCTGGTTTTTTTGATAAGGAAATACATGATATTGCTGGCAAGCAAATCACTCTAAACAGCATTGAAAATAAATTATTGAGAGGTCAGTTCAATAACGATCCACGATTCCATTTTGTATTAGTGTGTGCGGGCTTAGGTTGTCCGCCTATAATAAATGAAGCTTATCTACCGGGTACGATAGAAACTCAATTGGATGAGCAAACAAAATTAGCGTTAAATAACCCAAGTTTTATTAAAGTAAATAATAAGAAAAAGAAAGTGCAATTTTCTCAAATATTTGAATGGTATTTCTCAGATTTTGCAGTAGGAAATAAATCACTTATTCTCTTTGTAAATACCTACCGAACAGAGCCAATTCCGAATACGTATAAGTCATCATATTACTCTTATGATTGGAATTTAAACGATACAGAGTAAATTATAAGCCCTTGTTATATTTTATATGAATTATAAAAACACACTTTTAATAGTCTTCTTATTGGTTGGTTCTTTATGTTTTTCACAAGAAGAAGTTGAAACGATTCAAAAGAGTAATATACAAGAGTATACTCCTTCAAAATTGTTGAACAAAGGACAATGGGATGTATAATTATTCAATAGTATTTACACGCAAACAGAAAGGACAGACGAAAAGTCTAAGTCAGTTACTATTGATAGAGAAACATTTTTCACATCTACTTTAGAGGTGTTTACTGGAATTTCAAAATCGAACAGAATAAATGTTGGGGTCATTCTGCAAACAAAATCGAATACTTATGATGGAGCTGGTGCTTTAGAAGTGTTGAGCTATAGGGATGATAGGAAGACCACAAGAAACGGCTTGGCTTCAGTTGTAACATCATTAAAGATACAGCCGTTAAAAAGCATGAGTAATTTCTCATTACAAACGTCATTTTATATACCTGTATTCGAAGATGTTCCTGGAGCTCCATATTTAGATAAAAGAAGTTATGTGTGGGAAACAAAATTCTTCTACGACAAGTCCTTCTCTAGTGATAAATTTCAGTTTTTTGGAGAAGTAGATTTTGGATATAATTTCGGAGAACATAGAGAAGATGCCGATTTGCTAACAGAAAATGCTGGCGAACGTTTTGCGAATAATAGTTTAACGTTACCTCTAAGTGCTTTTATCAAGTAAGGCAACGGTATTTGTAAGTGCACAACAGTCCTTTTTAATTAATTTAGGGAATGATTTTGAGCAAAACTATACACAGCTTGGTTTAGGTGGAAAGTATCAGCTAACAAAAATGTTAAACGTGGAAACTTCTTTAGGTAAAATTGTTAGAGGGAATAACTTTCAAGGATTGGGACAGACATTTAGTTTAGGACTAAGAGCTTTATTTTAAGTCATAATGGAACGGCTCTATTAAACTTTCAATGAACTTAAGCGCAAATATTTGAATAGAATAATTTTATATGGTCTAGTTGTTTTTTCGATGCTAAGTTTTTCTCAAGAGAAGAAAGTGGTTTCGGTTCAATTAAGAGGGCTTAAGAAAACGAAAGCATCTTTTATACATAAAATAATAGAAGTAAAAACAGAGGTTGTTTTAGATTCCTTGCAGTTGGATAAAGACATTATTATATTAAAACGATTACCAGGAGTTTCTCACGCTTATTACCAAGTTTTTTTGTCTGATTCTGGAAATGGATATAATGTGTTTTATGACATTGAAGAAAACTTTACCTTAATACCGAATGTAAATATTTGGACGGCTACCAACAATCAGTTTTCATATAAGATAGGGTTGTATGATTTTAATCTTCTAGGAAAAGGAATAGCTTTTGGTGGCTTTTATCAAAACAATGGATATGATACGTATAGTATAAACTTTAGGGCGCCATATCTTTTTAGTAAAAAATTAGGCTTGGCCATTAATCATCAGAATTGGAAAAGTGAAGAGCCTTTGTATTTTAAAGATGAAGGTGCAAATTATTTATACAATAATAAATCAGTTGAGGTCTTAGGGTTGTTTGAGTTTAAAACAGCGCATAAATTTCATGTTGGTGCTAGTTTTTTTAATGAAAAATATGAATATGTATCAGGCAATGTTTCTGATGAAGTTCCTAGAAGTCTAGATTTGGATAAAGTTTTGTTTAAGCTCTTGTATGACTATGATAAATTAAATTATTCTTATCAGTATGTGTCAGGATTTAGGAGTATGCTTACTTTGCAGTCAGTGACTTCAAATAATAAAATGCAAGAGGATTTTTTCATTGCTTGGAATGACTTGTATTATTATAAAAGAATTTCAGAAAAAGGAAATTGGGCTAGTAGATTACGTTTAGGTTTGGCAACAAATAGTGATAGTCCGTTTGCACCATTTGCTTTAGATAATAATTTAAATGTTAGAGGTGTTGGTAATTTGATTGACAGAGGTACTGGAGTTATATTGCTAAGTACGGAATATCGACATACAATGTATGAAAAAGGATGGTTTGCTTTACAAGGGAATGCTTTTGTAGATAGTGGTACATGGAGAACTCCTGGAGGAGATTTTAGTGTTTTACAAACTCGAAAAATATTAAAGTATTTCCAGGAATCGGATTAAGGTTGGTACATAAAAAAATATACAATGCTATTTTTAGGATTGACTATGGTTATGGTATTACCAAAAAAGCGAGTAACGGAATTGTTTTCGGTATTGGGCAGTATTTTTAAGCCCATCAGTGTGTGTGAATTAAAAAATTATATAATATTAATAGTTAAGTTTTTTTGAATACGAATATGGTTATTAAATTACGAATAGTATTTTTATTGTGTATGTTTTCAATTGTAAGTAATCTTTTTGGGCAAGAAGAAAAGGCCTTTAAAAAGGTCGATCGTATTTAAAAAAAACTTGTTCAAAAGAAAAAAGTTCCAGGAGTGGCAATTACAATTAGTAAGAATGGGAAAACTACCTTTTCTAAAGGCTATGGTTATGCCGATTTGGAAAATGAGTTACTGGTTAACCCATCTACAACAATTTTCAGGATTGGTAGTGTTTCAAAGCCTATTGCCGCTACTGGTTTAGCAAAAATGGTTGCCGCTTCTCAAATTGATTTGGGAGATTCAATTCATAATTGTATTAAATCCTTTCCTCAAAAAAAGTATGACTTTACCATAAAACAATTAGGCGGGCATTTAGCTGGAATACGAAATTATAAAGGCAATGAGTTTATGAATAATAAACCTTTGACGATAAAAGAAGGAGTAGCGTTATTTGAAAATGATTCCTTACTATTTCAGCCTGGAGAACGGTATTCCTATACCAGTTATAGTTGGAATTTATTGTCTTTAGCAATGCAAGAAGTGGCCCAGAAACCTTTTGAAACTATTATTGCAGATGAGGTGTTAATTCCTTTGGGCTTACACCATACATGTCCAGATAAACAAGAGGAGGTGCCCAATCAAGCAGTTTTTTATCGTAAAAAAAAGAGAAGAGAATTTGTCGAGGTAGCGCCAGTGCATAATTTTTACAAATTAGCAGGAGGGGGGTATTTATCTACGTCAGAAGATATTTCTAAATTAGGGAATGCGTATTTAAGTCCGAATTTTATTTCGAAACAACTAATTGAAGAATTTACCACTTCTCAAAAAATTGGAGGCAACTTAACTTATTACGGTGTGGGTTGGCAAGCTAGTTATGATCATAATAACAGGCCGTGCTTTGGTCATGTAGGTAATGGTTTAGGTGGGTACGGAATTTTTTACGTATACCCAGAATCTAAAGTAGTCATTTCAATATTAGTGAATTGTTCTAATCCGAATCAAGATAAAAGGTTTCATAAGGTAATTGATGCTGTTTTTGAAGAAATCCAGAAAGAACAAATTACTTTGTAAGCTCTCTAAATAAGTTTTCAAGAGTGGCGTTTTTAGTGTCCAACTTTAAAATTTTAAGCTCGTTTTCCTTCGCGAAATCAAAAATTAAGGAACGCATATCAACTTTGGTGTCAAAGGTGATTTCCCAAGTCATTCCGAAGGTGTTTTTCGCGTCGGTAACATTTGGTAGTCGTTTTAGTAACTGGTCTTCAACTCTAAAATCAAACTCAACTTCAATAAGTTGTTCTTGATTGTTTTTAAGTTCAGCAAGCGGGGTGTCGATTACTAACTCTCCTTTATTAATAATAATAACTCTATCGCAAATGGCTTCTACTTCTTGCATGATATGAGTAGATAGGAAAATGGTTTTTTCTTTTCCAACACTCTTTATTAACTCACGAATTTCTACTAATTGGTTAGGATCCAAACCTGTGGTAGGTTCATCAAGAATAAGTACGTCTGGGTTGTGTAGTAAGGCGTTAGCTAAACCTATACGTTGTCGGTACCCTTTAGATAGTTGGCTTATTTTTTTATGCGCTTCAGGGGTTAGACCTGTTAAAGCAATTACTTCTTCAATTCGTTCTTTTTTTACGTTATAGATATCCGCATTAAAAGCTAAATACTCTTTAACATACATGTCTAAATACAACGGGTTGTGTTCAGGTAAGTATCCTACGCTTGTTGTACTTTTCCTTGTTGTGTTGCGACATCAAAATCATTCACTACTGCATTTCCTTCAGAACTATTTATATAGGTAGTTAGAATTTTCATCATGGTAGATTTACCTGCTCCATTTGGGCCAAGAAAGCCGACTATTTCCCCTTTTTTAATAGTAAAAGAAATATCGTTTAATGCTTTTTGTTCCCCGTAAAACTTCGAAATATTCTGTACTGTTATTGACATGTAGGATTTTACCTTTTTACGTTACATAAATACCTAATAGCATTTAGGATGCTAAAATTAGCATAAAAAAAGTTGCTCACAAACAATTTTGTGATACATTTGTACTAACAAAACAATAATATGTTGACACAAAGCACTTGGCAAAGTTTTTATTTTAGCTTTTACTTTTTTAGTAAGAGTCGAGACTTTGTACATGTTGTTTGAAAAATATAATTAAAACAAAAAGTATATATAAAGTCTCGAGAAATCGGGACTTTTTTTATGCTAAAAAGTGAACCGATTTTCATAAAGGCATAAAAATGAAGGTTATGAAGACAAAAATTGCAATTCAGGGAATAGAAAGTTCTTTTCATCATTTAGCAGTAACAAAACTACTAGGTGATGATAATGTTGAGTTACTTAAATGCGATTCATTCGAAAAAGTAACAAATTCGTTAGTTGGTTTTAAAGCTGATTATGGAGTGTTGGCTATAGAAAACACTATTGCAGGGTCAATACTTCCTAATTATAATTTAATTGATGGAAGTGATTTGGTTATCTTGGATGAAGTGTATTTAAACATTCAAATGCATTTAATGGCATTGGAAAGCGAATCAATTCACGATATTAAAGAAGTGCATTCCCATCCGGTAGCATTATTACAATGTAAAGATTATTTAAGAAAATTTCCGCCACAATTTAAAGTAATTGAAGGAAAGGATACCGCATCTGAAGCAAAACGAATTAAAGAAAATAACTTAAAAGGTGTGGCTGCAATTGCGGGAGAACAAGTTGCTAAGGAATTTGGTTTGAAAGTTTTGGATAGCAATATTCAAAGTATGAAAGATAACAAAACACGTTTTGTGTTATTAGGAAGAAAGCAAGATGTTGAAGTGTCACATGTAAATAAGGCGTCAATTAAGTTTGAACTGAATCATGATATAGGAAGTTTATCCAATGTTTTACAATTGTTCAGTACCTTTAAGATAAATCTGACTAAAATACAGTCGCTTCCTGTAATTGGGCAACCATGGCAGTATGCTTTTTTTGTAGATGTTTTGTTTGAGGATTATCAGTTGTTTTCTGAAGTAACAACAATGCTTGAGAAAGCTGTTAAAAATTTGAAAATTTTAGGGGTATATAGAAGTAATAAAGAAAATAAAAAAAGTGAATTAATCAATTTTCTTGGAGAGAATTCACAAGGAGTAAAGTAGAGGAGCATCATTTAGATGATTCGTAAAATAATAAAAGAGAATATTCCCGTAAAGGGTGTTACTAGAATAACAATATAGAATGGAAAATAAAAAAGAATTAAGAACATGGTTGGATGAAATGCAATTAACACATCCGTTAGTAATTGCAGGACCATGTAGTGCAGAAACTGAAGAGCAAGTATTACGAATAGCACACGAATTAAAAGATACTGATGCAACAGTATTGCGAGCAGGTATTTGGAAACCACGAACTAGACCAGGGAATTTTGAAGGTGTTGGAGAAGAAGGGTTAAAGTGGTTGCAGAAAGCAAAAAAGGAAACCGGATTGATGACTGCTACTGAGGTAGCAAACCCAAAACATGTTGAGTTGGCATTGAAATATGACGTTGATGTGTTATGGTTAGGAGCTAGAACAACTGTAAGTCCGTTTATAGTGCAAGAAATAGCGGACGCTTTACGAGGAACTGATAAAATAGTTTTGGTAAAAAACCCTGTAAACCCTGATTTACCATTGTGGTTAGGAGCGGTAGAACGATTATATACAGCTGATATTAAAAAATTAGGAGTAATTCATAGAGGGTTCTCTTCTTTTGAAAAATCAAAATATAGGAACAATCCTGAATGGCAAATACCTATTGATTTACAAAATCGTTTTCCGGATTTGCCATTGATTTGTGATCCGTCGCATATTGCAGGGACAAGGAGTTTAATTTTTGATGTTTGTCAAACAGCATTAGATTTCAATTTTGATGGATTCATGGTGGAAACGCATTATGATCCGGATAATGCATGGTCGGATGCTAAGCAACAAATTACTCCTGAAACATTAGTTCAGATGATGATAGATTTGAAAGTAAGGAAAAAACAAGCCTCATCAGAAGACTATTTGTTAGAGTTAGCGAAGTTAAGGGCAAGTATAGATGTGCTAGATGATAAATTATTAGGTTTACTTTCAAAGCGTATGCAAGTTGCAGATGGAATTGGTCTTCTGAAAAAAGAAAACAACGTGTCGATTCTGCAAACTAACAGATGGAATGAAATATTAGGGAAAATGATTCTTCGAGGAGAAGAAAAAGGTTTAGGAGAAGAATTCGTGCTTAAAATTTATAAAGCAATTCATCAAGAATCAATAAGTCATCAAAAGAAAGTAATCAATAGTGAGAAATAAAATTTTTAAAAACTCATTTATATAGAATTTTAACGGGTATAAAATAGATTAGTGAAAAAAACAATGTAGTTTTGTTGTATGACAGGAATAGTTTATAAATCTACAGGAAGTTGGTACACGGTAAAAACCGATGAAGGAACGATTTATAAATGTAGAATGAAAGGTAAGTTCAGGATTAAAGGTATTAAAAGTACCAATCCAATTGCCGTTGGTGATGTTGTAGATTTTACGGCTGAAGATAAAAATAACGAGGAAACAGGTGTAATTCATAATATCCATGATAGGATGAATTACATCATTCGTAAATCGGTAAATTTATCGAAAAGGATACACATTATCGCATCAAATATTGATCAAGTATTCTTATTAATCACATTAAATAATCCACCTACCTTCACTAGTTTTATTGATCGTTTTTTAGCAACTGCTGAAGCATATAATGTAAAAGCAGTTTTACTATTTAATAAGGTAGATACTTATGATAAAGAAGAGTTGTATGATGTTAAGTACATGGCTTCTTTGTATAGAGAAATAGGGTATGAGTGTGTTGGAGTGTCAGCTTTAGAAGGAAGGAATATTGATAAAGTAAAAGATATGATGCTTGGTAAAACAAGTATGTTTGTTGGGCATTCTGGAGTTGGTAAATCTACATTGGTTAATACTATAGAACCAGGCTTAGATATTAAAACAAAAGAAATTTCTAGTCAACATAGTCAAGGACAGCATACAACTACATTTGCTGAAATGTTTGACTTGTCATTTGATGCTCGAATTATTGATACTCCAGGTATCAAAGGTTTTGGAATTGTTGATATGGAAAAAGAAGAGATAACTGATTATTTTCCTGAATTTTTTGCTTTAAAACAAGATTGTAAGTTCAATAATTGTTTGCATATAGAAGAACCACATTGCGCAGTTAAAAAAGCTTTGGAAAATGCAGATATTGCCTATTCTCGTTACAAAAGCTATGTCCAAATGATAGAAGGTGATGATGAACATTATCGTATTGACGACTATAAAAATGAATAAGATAAGTCTCTTCTTCTTGAGGAGAAGGTTAGGATGGGGAGAGTTTAAGTTGTTTAATTTTAAGTCATAAGTTAGGATTATGCGAGTAGTACTACAACGTGTTTCGGAAGCGACAGTAGCAATAGAGAACACCATTGTTGCTAACATAAATAAAGGTTTAGTTGTTTTATTAGGAATAGAAGAGGAGGATACTCAAGATGATATTTCGTGGCTATCTGCTAAAATTTCCAAAATCCGTATTTTTTCTGATGAAAACGGATTGATGAATAAGTCAGTTCAAGATATTTCCGGAGAAGTTATTGTGGTAAGTCAGTTTACCTTATTTGCAAGTACTAAAAAAGGGAATCGCCCAGGATTTACCCAATCAGCAAAACCAGTAATAGCCATTCCGATTTACCAATCATTTATCAAGCAATTAGAGTCAGATTTAGGAAAATCTATTCAAACAGGTGAATTTGGTGCAGATATGAAAATAGCATTGGTTAATGATGGTCCAGTTACTATTTGTATAGATACTAAGGATAAAGAATAACTGCTTACTTTTTTAAATGTTTTTAAGTTTATCGACTATTTAGGCGCTTCATCTAATAGTAAGTATGAAATAAAATATTTTTCATACTTTGTTGATTCTTAAATTTATAACCACAAAAACTATGAAAAATATATACTTAATTGCATTGTTTTCAGCTATTTTATTTGTTAGTTGTTCTCAAGATGATGATGGTCAGGTAATACAGCAATTGAAAACAGGAACCGTAACGGGAAAAGTAGTGTCTAATAATGGAACAGCAGTTGCAAGGGCATTAGTTTTTCATGATCATAATGGAGAAATAGTGCATACGTATTCTGATACCAATGGTGATTTTGAATTGTCTATTCCTGAAGGAACAGGAGATCTTCATATCCAAACTGGAGATGGAAGATTATTTAGAACAGTATCATCAGTTACAATTACGGAAAACGAGGTGTTAGATTTAGCAGCTAGTGCTAATATGGTTTTAACCCAACAAGCAAACCTTGCGTATTTAGCAGGAGCATTTGATTCTATTCAAGATTTGGTTGTAGAAATGGGGTATTCAGTTTCAGAAGTTACGGTAGCAGATTTAAGTTCTCCGGATTTATATAGCCAATACGACGCAGTATTTTTGAATTGTGACTTAGCTACTTTTGATGAGGCTACCAATACTAATATGATAAATTATGTAGCTCAAGGAGGAAGTTTATACGCTTCAGATTGGGCAATTGGATATTTTCTTGGGGCGGATACCGAGTCTGGAACACCATGTGGAGCAAGACCAGGAGGGTTTATAAATGATGATACTATTTGTGCCGAAAAGATGGGGTTAAGACCTGAGCTATATAACAGTCCAGTTTTATCTGGAGAGTATCAAACCGTTTTAGGAAAAACAGAAATGGATATTGATTCAGGTGTGTGGACTATTGTTCATGATATTGATACTAACTTTTGGGAAGTATTGGTGGAAGATACTCTTGGTACACCTTTAGTAATAAGAACAAATAATATAACTAGTACTGATGCTACACCATCAAATAATACTAATGGAGAATGGGTGACTATTTGCCATATTCCGCCAGGAAACCCTAATAATCCAATAACAATTACTGTAAATGCGAATGCATTAGATGCGCATTTAGCACATGGTGACACCTTAGGGAGTTGTGACGATAGTCAATCAGGGAATGTATATTACACTACATTCGAAAACCACCAATCTGGGCCGTCTGCAATAGTAGATGTTAAAAAAATATTAGAGTATATTATTTTAAGCTTATAGTACTATTAAATTTTATAAAAAAAGGCTCAAAATGTTTGTTTTGAGCCTTTTTTATGCGCTTAACTTAATATCTTTGCTAAAAAAATAAAAAAGAATGGCATCAGTATTTGGGCATGCATTAGTTGGGGGAACAATATCAAGAGTATTGGATAAAAGTCAAGCTAAAATATTGCTCATTCTTGCAATGATATCAGCTGTTTTACCAGATATTGATGTATTGGCTTTTAAGTTTGGTTACGCCTATGAACATTGGTTAGGACATAGAGGGTTTACACACTCTATTTTATTTGCAATATTATGGGCAGCGATATTTAGTTTGATTTTTGGGAAATCGAAGAAAAAAATATTTTTTATAGTATTGTTTTTGGCAACAATATCACATGCTATACTTGATGCTATGACTACTGGGGGATTAGGTGTAGGCTTCTTTATTCCGTTTAATGATTCGCGTTATTTTTTTCCTTGTAGACCAATACAAGTATCTCCAATCGGAATTTCTAAATTCTTTTCTGAGTGGGGAGTACGCGTGATTTTAAGCGAGCTACTTTGGATAGGGGTTCCATGTGCGGTAGTATTAATGTTTAAAAAAATAACCCATAAATTTTCTTCAACCAAAAAATCATATTCTTAACCACTTAATTATCATTTAAAAAACTAACTATGATTAAAAATTTAATACTATTATTTCTTATTACGAATATTCAAATTTCATTTTCACAGGAAAACTATGATTTTAATTCAATTCCAGAGGAGCTTAAAGAAATCGCTAATGCGGTTATTAGAGAGCATCATATCTCTGTGGAAATTAATGAATTAGATCATATGATAATAAAACAACGTAGAGTTGTTACGGTATTAAATAGGTTTGGGGACCAGCATGTAGATTCATATGAAGGTTATGATGGTTCAAGAACTATACAAAAATTATCGGCTTTAGTGTTAGACAGAAATGGAGAAATTATTAAAAAATATAAAAAGGGAGATTTTAAAGACGCAAGTGCTGTTTCTGGAGGTCAAATGTATATGGATGATAGAGTAAAACATTTTCGATATCATCCAATATCATATCCATATACAATAGTTTTTGAATCAACTGTAAAGGAAAAATCTACCGCTTTTTTAAATAGCTGGAGACCAATAGAAGGATACTATGTTAGTTTAGAGCATACAACCTATAAACTAATAAATCATACAAATGCGAAGTATAAATTTAAAACTTATAACCTGAAAGGGTATGACTTTAAAATTGAAGATAAAGGGAATGAATTAAGTTTTTCTGCAGAAAAACTAAAAGCAGTAGAAAGAGAAAACTTATCACCAAATTTCTCAACATTAATGCCTTGGATTCGTGTAGCTTTAAATGATTTTGAGTTGAAAGGTGAAATAGGTGTCGGAAAGAACTGGAAAGAATTTGGTCTATGGCAGTATAATGATTTGTTAATGAATAGGGATGAAATTGATGAATTAACAAAAAGAAAAATAACTGAACTAATAGCTGATGCTCCTACTAGAAAAGAAAAAATTAAACGTATTTATAATTATGTTCAGGACAACACTCGATATGTTGGTGTACAATTAGGAATAGGGGGGTGGCAACCCATTAAAGCAACAGAAGTTGATAAAGTAAAATATGGTGATTGTAAAGGATTAACAAATTACACTAAGGCCTTATTGAAATCTCAAAATATTGATGCTTATTATACTATTGTACATGCTGGTGGTTCTAAAAAAAGTTTAGATAAAAATTTCGCGTCAATGCAGGGTAATCATGCTTTTTTATGTGTCCCTCATGAAGAAGATTATATTTGGTTAGAATGTACAAGCCAAACAATTCCTTTTGGTTTTTTAGGAGATTTCACTGATGACAGGGATGTGTTAGTTGTAACGTCAGAAGGAGGTAAAATAGTTCATACACCAGTATACGATGAGTCTTTTAATACATTTAAAGCAAATGTAAATATCATTTTAGAAAGTTCAGGTGGTTTTAAAGCTAATTATACAAGTGTGTCAAAAGGTATTCAATATGATCAACAATCATATAAAATGAGGATGAATTCAGAACAGTTGGAAGAAAGATATTTAAGTATTTGGGATTATTTAAATGGGTTTTCTGTGATCAGTAAAGAATTGAATGCAGATAAAGATAAGGTTGAATTACATGAGAAATTAAGTGTTTCAGTAAGTAACTACGCTACTAAAGCTGGAGATAAACTATTAGTGGCAATAAACCCTTTTAATAGATTGTCTAAGATTCCAGTAAAATATGAAGAACGTAAATTGCCTTTTCAAACAGCTCGTTCTTTTTTTGATTCCGATTCTTATGTGTTTGAAATACCTAATGAATATATAATAGTAGCCCTCCCAGAAAATTATAAAATGGATAATGAGTTTGGCTCCTATAAAATTACTATTGAAAAAACAGAGGATAATAAAATAAAGTACACTCGAGAGTTAACACTAAAAGAAGGCGAGTTTTCAAAGGAAAAATACAACTCATATAGAGCTTTTATAAAAAACATTGCGAAAAAGGATAAGTCCAAGTTCGTTCTAACTAAACAAGGATAAAATGAATAAATTATTATTAATAATGATGTTACAATTGGGGATAACATCACTAAGTGCTCAAAATTTTAAATTTGGTAAAGTTTCGAAGGAAGAGCTGCAAGAGCAATTTAATCCTTTGGATTCAGCAGCTAATGCTACAATATTGTATCGAAAAGAAAATATAAAATATGATTATTCTCAGGAAAGAGGATTTACTCAAATGAGGGAGATTCATGAGCGTATTAAAATCTATAATAAAGAGGGGTTTGATTGGGCAACTAAAAAAGTAGGCTTATATGAGAGTTCAAATCTAAGAAAGGAAGAATTGATTGATTTAAAAGGATATACCTATACCTTGGTGAACTCAAAAGTTGAGGGAGAAAAGTTAAAGAAATCTGGTGTTTTCGAAGAGGAAGTGAATAAATATTGGAAGCGGAAAATTTTCACCATGCCTAATGTGAAGGAAGGTTGCGTGCTGGAGTATAGATATGTAATTAGGTCAACTCTAATAGGGATTAATGATGTGAATTTGCAATTTTCTATACCAGTTAAAAAACTGGATTTTAAAGTTGCTATACCTGAGTATTATAAGTTTACCAAATATCTAAACCCAAAAGCGGCATATTATCCTAAATTGCATGAGAGAAGTAAAGGTAGAGTTGAAAAAGGGAGTGCAAAATCGTATAATACAAACCCTGGAGCATCAGGGACTCCTACATCAATTAGTAGCTATGATTTAGATTTTATTGAAGTTATTACGGAGGCAAGTTTGGATAATATTCCAGCGTTAAAAAAAGAAAAGTTTGTTGCTAATTTAAACTTGTATAGAGCAAAACTGCAATGGGAATACGTAATGTTTAAAGGACCTAATAGCTTACCTAAAAATTATGGAACCAATTGGGATAAGGTTACTAAAAATATTTATAACAATCCTAGTTTTGGTGGAGAATTGGCTAAAACGTCCTTTTATTCAAATGATGTTAATGCGCTAATAAAGGGAGTGAGTGATCCTATGGAAAAGGCTGCCCTTATTTTTAGTTTTGTGAAAAGTAAAGTTAAGTGGAACGGTTTTGTAGGCTATACTGCAGATAATGGACTGAAAAAGGCTTACAAAAATGGTGAAGGGAATACAGGAGATATTAATTTATTGCTAACATCAATGCTAAAATATGTTGGTATTAATGCTAACCCTGTATTAGTATCAACAAAATCTCATGGAGTACCTTTATTTGCAACAACAAAAGGGTTTAATTATGTGGTTTGTGGACTGGAATTGAAAGGGGAAATAAAATTTTTAGATGCAACAGGTAGGTATAATACACTAGATATAATTTTTCAAGAAGCACTAAATTGGCAGGGAAGAATCGTAAGGGAGCATGGTAGTTCTGCATGGGTGAATTTATTTCCAAAAAGAAATTCGTTATCAACGACTATGGTGTCTGTAAAATTAGATGATGAGTTCAATTTAATCGGAAAGCTACGAAGTAGAGAAACAGGTTATTTAGCATACGAGTATAGGGATAATTATCAAGGTGTTGTAAACGATGATTTAACTAAAACGATTTCTAAAAAAATATGATGAAGTAGCAATTGAAAATTTGGTAGTTAAAAATAGTAGTGATTTGTCAAAGCCAATTATGCAAACCTATGATTTTAATTATGAAAATGGAGTAGAGGAAATTGGTAGTGAAATTTATATATCTCCACTATTGTTTTTATCAAAAAAAGAAAACATATTTAGTCAAAAAACAAGAAACTATCCAGTTGATTTTATATATCCAAGAACGGAAAAAATAATTATCAATATAAATGTCCCTGAAGGGTATGCCATAAAATCGATGCCTAAAAGTGTGCGAGTTGAAATGAATGATAAGTACGGGGGATATGATTTTCTAATTAAAAAAAATGGAAATGTAATTCAAATAACACAAGAATTAAAAGTTAACGTTCCAGTAATACCTGTATCACATTATTTAGATTTGAAAGGAATGTATGAAAAAATGACTGTAAAAAACGCAGAGAAAATTGTTTTAGAAAAAATATAAATTATAAAAAGCTAAAAAGAAAATGAATAAACTAATATTAATTGTGCTATTGTTAAGTGGGGTAACATCATTAAATGCGCAAAATTTTAAATTTGGAAAAGTTTCAAAAGAGGAGCTACAAGAGCAATTCAATCCAGCAGATCCATCTGCTAATGCTACTGTATTATACTCAAATGAAAAAGTTAGCTATAAATATTCTGTAGATAAAGGGTTTATTGTAAGTAGAGAAATACATAAAAGAATTAAAATTTATACAAAGGCTGGAGCTGAATGGGCGAATCACTCAGTTGAATTATATGATAAAAGCAGAACATGGGAGGAAGAAATTTCTGGGTTGAAAGCGTTTACATTTAATTATGAAAATGGAAAAGTTGTAAAATCAAAGCTTACAAAAGCAGGAGTTTTTGAAGAGAAGAAAAATGAATATTGGAAGTATATAAAATATACAATGCCAAATATTAAACCAGGAAGTGTTGTTGAATATAAGTATATAGTAGACTCTCCCTTTCCGTCGAGGTTGAATGACGTGTATTTGCAACAAGAAATACCTATAAAAAGATTCGATTTTAAAATTGAAATTCCAGAGTATTATAAATTCAAGATGCACCATAATATAAAGAGTTCTTTAAATCCAAAACTTGAAACAGTTGTTAAACACAGAAAACTCACTATAAGTTGGAGAGGTAAACCTGGGCAGTCTAGTATGATGGATAAACAAGAAGAAACAATCGAGTATAAAGCAAATCTAATAACTTACAATGGAAATAATATCCCAGCAATTCATGAGGAATCGTTCATATCTAATCTAAACGATTATAAGTCTAAGTTGTCGTTTGAATTACGTTCTACCGAGGGATTTAATGGAAAAATTACCAACTACGCAACCAACTGGGATTCTGTAACAGAAAAGATATATAAATCAGAAGGTTTCGGTGGTCAATTAACAAAGCATAATTATTTTGAAAAAGATATTGACGCCTTAATACTGCCTTTAACTACTAAAGGGGATAAAGTATACGCAATATATAACTTTGTTAAATCCAAAGTGAAATGGAATGAATTTATAGGAGTTTATACTTTAAATGGAGTGAAAAAAGCCTACAAAGAAGGTATTGGTAATGTGGCCGATATTAATTTAATGTTAACGGCTATGTTACGCTATGCAGGAGTAGATGCCAATCCTGTACTTGTGTCTACTAAAGATAATGGAGTACCCCTGTATCCAACTAGGCAAGGGTTTAATTATGTTATTTGTGGAGTTGAAGTTGATAATGAGGTTGCGTTGTTGGATGCTTCAGGGAAAAATACAACTGTTAATATTGTGCCTAAAAAAGTGTTAAATTGGCAAGGTAGAATTATTAGAGAACATGGTAGTTCAGCTTGGGTAAACTTGTTTCCAAAGAAAAATTCAGCTAGTACTACAATGGTTTCTGCTACCTTGAATAAGGACTTAATTTTTACAGGAAAGGTGCGTAATCAACAAACAGACTACTATGCTTATGATTATAGAAATAAATATGCGGGAGTTGGTAATGAAAGTTTAGTTAAGGCTTTGTCAAAAGATAAAGGTGAAATTGAAATTACTAACTTGAGTGTTAAAAATGATAGAGCGTTAGGAAAACCAACTCAACAATCGTACGATTTTACGTATCAGGATGGTACGGAAGAAATTGGAACGGATGTTTATGTTTCTCCAATGTTGTTTTTAGCAGAAGAGGATAATGTTTTTAATAATGAAACGAGACAGTATCCTATAGATCTTAAATTTCCAAGAACAAATAAAAACATTATTAATATTAAGATTCCTGAGGGATATAGAATAAAGTCTATTCCTGAAAGTGTTAAGTTAATAATGTCAGATGGTTTGGGTGAATATAGCTTTTTGGTAAAACAAAATGGAAATACAGTACAAGTTTCTGAAATGTTTATAATTAACTTTCCAATAGTTCCCGTATCTTATTACTCAGATTTGAAGGAGACCTACAAGAAGTTAATAGAAAAAAATGCAGAGAAAATTGTTTTAGAAAAAATATAATTTTATGGATATTAAAAACGCTCAACTAGAAGTTGATAATTGGATTAAAAATCATGGAGTTCGTTATTTTAATGAGTTGACTAATATGGCACAACTTACTGAAGAAGTAGGTGAGGTAGCCCGAATTATAGCCCGTCGTTATGGCGAGCAAAGTGAAAAAGAAAGCGACAAAAATAAAGATTTAGGCGAAGAGTTGGCCGATGTCATGTTTGTGGTACTGTGTTTGGCAAATCAAACGGGTATTAATTTACAAGAAGCCTTCGATAAAAAACTAGACTTGAAAACGAAACGTGATCATGACAGGCATCATAATAATGAAAAACTAAAGTAATGAGTTTTATACAAAATATACAAGTTTCAGGTTTTTGGAAAAAAGTTGCTTTGATAACTATTCCTTTTTTTATAGTTTTAGTGCTTATTTCTTTAATTATGAGTAATGCAAAAGCGTTCTTTTCTTTTGATTTTGGAGTTATTTCAGAATTAAATTTTAGTGAAGGAAAATGGAAAAAGTTTTTTATAATTAAAATAGTAATCAGTTTATTATATGGTTTTGTGATAGCTGTAAAAAAAACTAAGTAATAATACGGGATGAATCTATATCTTAATAAATCAATTGTAGCTAGTGGAGACCATTCGATACGAATAACTGGGTCAAAATCTGAAGCTAACAGACTTTTAATCTTACAAGCATTATTTGAGGATTTGAAAATTGAAAGTCTTTCCAATTCAGATGATACTCAAGTATTGCAAAAGGCATTAACATCATCGTCTGATGTTATTGATATACATCATGCTGGAACCGCAATGCGATTTTTAACAGCATATTTATCAATACAACCAAGTCGAGAGGTACTATTAACAGGGTCTTCTAGAATGCAAGAGCGCCCTATAAGTGTATTAGTTGATGCATTACGAATGTTAGGAGCTGATATTAGTTATGAAGAGAAACAAGGGTATCCACCGTTGCGAATAAAAGGGAAACAATTAACAAAATCGGATGTTAGCTTAAAAGCGAGTGTGTCTAGCCAATATATATCTGCGTTATTACTTATTGCTCCGATATTAAAAAATGGATTAAAATTGACCTTAGAAGGAGAAATTACTTCAGTACCATATATAAACATGACGCTGTCCTTACTAAATCAAATGAATGTAAAAACATCATTTGAAGATAATGTAGTAAAAGTTTGTCCTGTAGTTCAGAATTCAGAATTTAAAGTCGAGAATTCGATTACTGTGGAATCTGATTGGAGTTCTGCATCATATTTCTATGGTATAATTGCATTATCAAAAGTGGGGCAGTCAATTACGCTTTCTTCATATAAAGAAAATTCATTACAAGGAGATTCATCTTTGGTAGAAATATATGAGCAGTTTGGAGTTACAACAATCTTTAAAGAGACTAGTGTAATACTCCAAAAAAAAGTAATCGTCAATGATCAATCATCTATTAAATTAGAATTGAATAATTCACCAGATATTGCACAGACGATTGCGGTTACCTGTTTTGGATTAGGGCTTGCATGTGATTTATATGGATTACATACCTTAAAAATAAAAGAAACAGATAGGTTAGAGGCTTTAAAAATTGAATTAGAAAAATTAGGGGCAACAGTTTCTGTTACCGAGGAGTCATTGCATTTAAAAGCGTCTAATTCAATAAATAGGATGGTAAAAATTGACACCTATCAAGATCATAGAATGGCAATGGCATTCGCGCCTTTGTCTTTAAAAACAGCATTGATAATCAATGATTCAGAGGTGGTTTCAAAATCGTATCCATCGTTTTGGGACGATTTTAAAAGTATAGGAATTCAAATTAATGAAATATAATTGCTTATTTACTTGACAACCCCTATGTTGAGATTGTATATTAGCACCCTAAATTAGAGAAACACATGAAATTATCACAATTTGAGTTTGAGCTTCCTGAAGGTTTATTATCAGAACATCCTGCAGAAATCAGAGATGAATCTCGTTTAATGGTTTTAAACAGAAAAGAGCAAACAATTGAGCATAAACAGTTTAAGGACTTAATTGAATACTTTGATGAGGATGATGTAATGGTGTTAAACAACACTAAAGTATTCCCGGCTCGTTTATTTGGTAATAAAGAAAAAACTGGAGCGAGAATTGAAGTGTTTTTATTAAGAGAATTAAGTAAAGAACAACGCTTGTGGGATGTGTTGGTTGATCCAGCAAGAAAGATAAGAATTGGAAATAAATTATATTTTGGTGAAGACCAAACTTTAGTTGCTGAGGTTATTGATAATACTACTTCAAGAGGAAGGACCTTACGTTTCTTATATGACGGAGGTTATGAAGAGTTTAGAACAAAATTAACAGAATTAGGAGTTACTCCATTGCCTAAGTATATAAAAAGAGAAGTTGAACCTGAAGATAAGGAACGATACCAAACTATTTATGCAAAGCATGAAGGTGCAGTAGCTGCTCCAACGGCTGGATTACATTTCTCTAAACATTTATTAAAACGTTTAGAGATTAAGGGGATTAATTTTGCGGAGGTTACTTTACATATTGGTTTAGGAACATTTAACCCAGTAGAAGTAGAAGACTTATCGAAGCATAAAATGGACTCTGAAGAAATGTCAATTGATGAAGAAGCTGTTGAAATTATTAACACTGCTAAAACTAGAAAGCGAAGAGTTTGTGCAGTAGGAACAACAGTTATGAGAGCTTTAGAAAGTTCAGTTTCTTCAAATTTAACCTTAAATACATTTGATGGATGGACGAATAAATACATTCACCCTCCTCATGATTTCAGTATTGCAAATTGTATGATTACAAATTTTCATACCCCAAAATCTACTTTATTGATGATGGTAGCTGCTTTTGCTGATTATGATTTTGTAATGAAAGCATATGATGAGGCAATTAAAGAAAAATATAACTTTTACTCATACGGTGATGCAATGTTAATTATATAACTGAGCATCAATTATCTACTATAAAAAGAGGATTCATTGTAACAATGAATCCTCTTTTGTTTTTTCTTACTACTTTTGCAATAATTATGAGTACTACAAAAAAAGACATCAGGAAATTATCCAAGGAAGAATTACGAACATTTTTTACAGAAAATGGCGATAAGGCTTTTAGAGGAAACCAAGTATATGAATGGTTATGGGGAAAGGGAGCCCATGTTTTTGACGACATGACTAACCTGTCACTAGCAACCAGAGAAATGCTAGAAGCTAATTTTGTGATTAATCATATTTCGGTTGATCAAATGCAACGTAGTGATGATGGTACCATTAAAAATGCGGTAAACTTGCATGATGGTTTAATAGTAGAATCTGTTTTAATTCCAACTGCAACTAGAACTACAGCTTGTGTGTCAAGTCAAGTAGGCTGCAGTTTAGATTGCCAGTTTTGCGCAACAGCGCGTTTAAAGCGTATGCGTAACCTAAACCCTGATGAAATTTACGATCAGGTATTAGCTATCGATAAAGAAAGTAGATTATATTTTAATCGCCCATTGTCCAATATTGTTTTTATGGGGATGGGAGAGCCTTTAATGAACTATAACAATGTAATTAAGGCAATTGATATGATTACTTCTCCAGAAGGATTAGGGATGTCGCCAAAGCGTATTATTGTTTCCACGTCTGGGGTTCCTAAAATGATTAAGAAGATGGCTGATGATGAAGTAAAATTCAAGTTAGCAGTTTCTTTACACTCGGCAATAGATGAAGTGCGTACGAAGATAATGCCGTTTAATGAAACTTTTCCATTAACGGATTTACGTGAAGCTTTAGCATATTGGTATGCCAAAACTAAGAGTAGAATTTCCTATGAATATATCGTTTGGAAAGGAATTAATGATAATCAAGAAGCAATTACGGCATTACTGAAGTTTTGTAGTTATGTACCTTGTAAAGTTAATATTATAGAATACAATCCTATTGATGACGGAATTTTTCAACAAGCAGACAGAAGTATGGTTGATGAATATTTACATCAACTAGAAAAGCATAATATTCCAGCTACTGTTCGTCGTTCACGAGGAAAAGATATTGACGCTGCTTGTGGGCAATTAGCAAATAAAAGCTAAGTCACTAGAGGAACAATTAATTACGATTTTAAGTTTTAACTAAGAAAAAGTACAATACATACCTCATAAAATAATAATGAGGTAGTTTATTTTAAGATATGACGCAATTTAATGAAGAGGTAAATACGGAAGTGAGTAATGAAGACATTGAAAAATGTATTGCTATTTTAGAAAAGCTATCCGAAAATACCAATCAAGTATTTGACCTTCCTGAAGAAAGACGCATAGCTTTAATGAAAGCTGCAGGAATGCTTTCTCGACCAAATAGAGATAAGTTTCAGCAAAGAAGAAAGGATTCGAAAAAAGCTGCTAAACGTAAAATGATTGAGCGCGATAAGCATGTACGTAAG
>Ga0105354_1000571_pt1 | contig 22856 bp, 20 predicted proteins | sample GOMGulsemesocosm_FD_83658 | JGI IMG/M metagenome (GOLD analysis project Ga0105354, IMG submission 83658) | Methane-oxidizing microbial communities from mesocosms in the Gulf of Mexico - GOM9B Gulf of Mexico | ecosystem: Environmental > Aquatic > Marine > Cold seeps | place: USA: Gulf of America...
AGCATCTTTTAAACTTGAGTTATTTACACTGTAAATATCTTCAGCAGAAAGTTTACCTCCTAAGCTTTTCATTTCTGTTTCGTTCATTCCTTTCAATAAAGAAGGAATCCACATACCTCCTTGTTGTGCGGAAACATTCACACAAATAAATAATACAAGTACTTTTATTAATTTCATTTTTAAGTTATTTTATAGTCGCTCAAATATAACAAAAGGAACACAATTATGTGTTCCTTTTAGCAATACATTAAGTATTATAATGTACTGCATTCAACCAAAAAACTAACTAAATTTATTGAAGCGTTTTTACAAGTCTTATAAATTCTGCTCTATATCCATCTTTATCTGATCCTCTACCTTTTTCAGCTAATGAAATAACATCATTGAAATTTGTTTTACTAGTGTATTTGGAATTTCTTAATTGCATTCCTAAAAGTGCTACTGCTGCAGAAAAATTGAAGTCTTTTTTATTATGAATCATATTTTCATTTTCTGCAATTTTCACAATTTCAATACTCTTTTTTCCATCAGGCTTTTTATATCGAAACTTAACCGTTAACAATTCCTTTGAAAACGAATTTAAAGAACTCGGTTTTGTATATTTTAATTCAGGAATAGCATTTAGGTAATCACTCTCTGCTCCTTTTAATATTATTTCATAAAGCGCCGTTACGGTATGCCCACTTCCTAATTCCCCAGCATCTTTAGTGTCATCAATAAAATCTTCATCGATTAACAACCTATTTTCATAACCAACTAGTCGATATGCTTCCACTATAGCGGGGTTAAATTCTACTTGAATTTTCACATCTTTAGCAATAGTATGTAATGTTCCTCCAAACTCTTTACCAAACATTTTTTGAGCTTCTTGCATGTTGTCTATATATCCATGATTACCATTTCCTTTATCGGCCAGAGTTTCCAATTTCGAATCCTTATAATTCCCGTAACCAAATCCTAAGCAAGTTAAAAACACTCCTGACTTACGCTTTTCTTCAATTAGTTTTTCCATATCCTTATCACTAGAAGCCCCTACATTAAAATCACCATCAGTTGCTAATATTATCCTATTATTCCCTTTTTTAACAAAATTTTCCTGTGCAATTTTATATGCTAATTCAATTCCTTCACCACCTGCTGTTGAGCCTCCAGATTCTAGCTTATTCAATGCTTCTATTATTTTTTGTTTATCAGTACCTGAAGTAGGTTCTAAAACAACACCAGAAGCTCCCGCATATACAACTATAGAAACTGTATCTTTTTCTCTTAATTGATTTGTTAAAAATTTAAATGCCTTTTTTAATAACCCAAGTTTGTTTGTTCCACTCATCGAACCAGAAACATCAATTAGAAAAACTAAATTACTCGCTGGTAATTCATCTTGAGCTATCGTTTTACCTTGCAAACCAATACGAACTAATCTAGTTTGTGCATTCCAAGGTGTAGGATTCATTTCCGTTGTTATTGAAAAAGGATGCTCATTTATTGGCTGCGGGTAGTTATATCCAAAATAATTGATAAACTCTTCTATTTTAACGGCATCAGGAAGAACTTTTTGACCATTATTAATCATTCTTCTTACATTTGAATATGATGCTTTATCGACATCGATAGAAAAGGTTGATAATGGTGAGAAATTAGTTCTTTCAAAATTATTTTCTTGAATTTCGCCATAAGATTCGTCATTTACATTTTTATAATTATTTATCAATGAATCTAACTCTTTTTTAAGCTTTTTATGATTATGCTTTGTACTTACCACAATAACTCCGTTAGAAGCGCTTGAACCATATAATGCACTCCCGCTTGTCCCTTTTAAAACATTAACTCCTTTAATACTTTTGGGATCAATTTTTCTTAAAGTTTCTTCACTAGAAATAACTCCATCTACGATTATCAATGAGTTGTTTGTTCCGGTTAACGATCTATTTCCTCTTAAAATGATATTTTCATTTTTATTCGCCCCATTTTTTACTCGAATTATTCTTGAATTTGAGATTTGCAAACCAGAAACTTTCCCTGCAAGATTTTGAACTACATTAGGATTAGTACTTTTTTGATACTGACTCGCTCTGACTAAACGCTTTGATTTTCTGTCCCTTCTTGAGCTTCTTTTTATACCATATCCAGCTACCACAACCTCATCCAGAGAATTATCTGCTTGCATTGAGACATTAATTGTAGTACTAACTCCAACTGTATTTTCTTGATCAGTATATCCAACGTAAGAAAACACTAGTACATCTCCTAGATTAGCTTTAATTGAATACAAACCATCAAAATCTGTAGAAGCACCCATTGTTGTTCCTTTAATAACGACAGTCGCTCCTGGTAGGGGCATGTTTGTTTCGTCTACAACAGTTCCTGATATTGTTTTTTCTTGTGCAATACTAAATGTTGTAACAAGTAATAATATAAAAGTTAGTGTTTTCATAATGATAGTTTTTAATTGTTTATTCAAATGTCATTGAAATAAACAGTATAGAAAACCATAAATGAGGGAACGAGTAGTATTATTGAGGGAAGTTACTTTTTGAGTTAGGATAGCTTTTATAAATAGATTATGAGCCCTGAAACAAGTTCATTCTGACGGAAAAAACTAAACTTAGATAAACTACCATTTACATTTTTCTAAAAAGTCAAAAAGCTATATTATTATCACCCTTGTGTGATTTCTCCTTCCGTCGAAATGACTACTCAAATCAAAAATCGCTAATGTCTATAGTAACACTTTTATAAAATTATGATCTTAAGAATGTTCTAAAAAGAGAAACTAGACTTCGACATGCACAGTCTGACAAAAAACTACAGTAATTCTAATGTTTGTTTACGTTGAATTTTACCTGTTGATGTTTCTATGAATTTAGGAAGCGTAAATACAGTTTTTGGTATTTCAAATTTAGAGAACTTACATTTTTGATACTCAGACTTCGACAAGTTCTGTCTGACATCAGATTCAATTACAAGAATTAATTGTTCCCCTAATTTTTCGTCAGGAATTCCTGCTACAAAAAACCGTTCTTTAATTAGTTGAGAAAGTTTCTTTTCAATTTGTTCAGGGAATAACTTTACTCCTCCACTATTTATCACATTATCATAACGTCCTAACCACTCAAATTCTGTATCAGAATGTATGTTTATAATATCATTAGTTATAATGATATTATTGGATACTTTTGGCGCATCAATAACCAAACAATCTCTGATATCTTTAGAAATTGAGACATTAGGGAGAATTTGATAATGCGATTCCTTACTACTATTAGGAATGACACTCGAAAAGTTATTCAATTTTTTAACAGCAACATGAGTAATGGTTTCCGTCATGCCGTAAGTAGCATAACAATTTGTTGTTATTATTTGAATTTGTTCCTGTAAACTACCGGATATTGGTGCACCTCCAATAATTAATTGCTCTATTTTATGTAAATCATTTAAAGAAGCCTCCACTTGTAAAGGTACCATTGCACAAAAATCATAGGATACTGTAAGGTTTTCTAATGGATTAGCTATCGGAGATACCAAATGAATATCCCAACCTAAAACCATTGCTCGTACTAACATCATTTTCCCTGCAATGTAGATGGCTGACAAACATAATAATGCTTTTGTGTTTTCATTTAGTCTAAAATAGCTCCCTGTAGCTAAGGCACTATTTCGCATATGACTTTTTAATAGTTTAATCTCTTTAGGTGAACCGGTTGATCCCGATGTATTCACCAAAATATAATCATTATCATTCAACCAATCGGTCATAAAAACACCAATATCCTTTAGATACGATTCATTCGAAGCAGTTAACTCTTCTATAAATTGTAGTAATGATGCATGTGTATATGACTCTTTATTAATTTTAAATGATGAATGCAATTGGATTGATTATTTGTTATTAGTACCTCTATTTTTTATCTATTCATTCCCAATGTTAGAAATAGTATTGTTACTTGAGGGTTTTACTACTTTACCTGTAAGCTTTTCTGTCCAATCATTCCATTTATATTTTTTAGCGAAAATGAATAATAAAATAGGGAAAATAACTAATACTGGAACTAATACATCATATCCAGCAGCTGGTTCTGACATATCTTTTAAAATAGAATTTGTTTGAAAAGCAGTCCAGTTAGCAGTAACTAATAAAGCCGTAACTAAATTGTTTGCCGCATGAAAACCTAAAGCCAACTCTATACCATCATCCATTAGCGTAATAATACCTAGAAAAAAACCTGTTCCAATGTAATACACCATAATAATGTATCCTATTTTTTCTACTTCAGGATTTGCAATATGCATTAACCCAAAAACAAGTGATGTCACTACTAATGGAAACCATCTGTTTTTAGTAACTACACCCAACCCTTGCATCAAATAACCTCTAAATAAATACTCTTCAAAACTGGTTTGCAATGGGATTAATACGATACCTATTACAGCTAAAATCGCGAACTTATTCAGATCAAAATTCCATTCGTAATTTTCAGGAGAAAGTTTATAGTCTATTACAACAAGAACTATCGTAACAGTTGCCCATAGTGAAAAGGCAAAACCAATTCTTTTCCAATCAATTTTTTTTCGTGATGTTGTAAGTGATGTAAAATCTAACTTATGTAAAAACTTCGTCCATAAAAATAGTGCAACCAGCCCCACAACAAAGGGAATTAACATTAAAAATAATGTTGTATTAGGATCAAATAAGGTATAAATAGCTGACATGTCTGACATATCTACCATCTCACCTGTTTGCATCATTTTATAAGCTATAGCCCCCATTAAAGGGATTGCTCCAATTAATTGTGCAGCAACTAAAAATATGACTACAAAACCAATTGCATATTTCCATCCTTCATGTAATCCTTTATACGCCTGTGCTATATACATTTCTTAAATATTAAATTTCCAATTCAAATCGTTATTATAATGCAATTGTCCGTTTTTAACTTCTAACGGACTATCAATATTATTGGTATATAAACTACCCGTTCCTAAACCTTGCGACTTAGGGTTGTTTAATGTGTAGGTCCATTGGCTTATTGCATTTAACCCTACATTGCTTTCTAAAGCGCTTGTAACCCAATATGCAATATTATTTTTACTAGCCAAATCAATCCATTCTTGACTACCTTTAAAACCACCTATTAAACTAGGCTTTAAAATAATATATTGCGGTTGTATTGTTTGTATGATTTTTTGCTTTTTCGTTACATCAAAAACACCAATTAATTCTTCATCTAAAGCAATGGCTATAGGTGATTGTTCGCAAAGACGTGCCATTTCATTAATTTGTTTTGGTTTTATGGGTTGCTCAATAGAGTGTAACTCTAATTCAGACAGCACTTTAAGTTTCTCTAATGCCGTTTCTGGTATAAAAGCACCATTAGCATCAACACGGAGTTCTATGTCTGATTTTGAATATTCTTTTCTGATAGATTTTAGCAATTTAATTTCTGTATTAAAATCAATTGCTCCAATTTTCATTTTTATACAAGAAAAACCATTATCCAGCTTCTCACGTATTTGCTGCTTCATAAAATCTTTATCTCCCATCCATACCAATCCGTTAATAGGGATCGCTTTGTTTCCTTTTGTAAATTCCGAAGGAAACAATTCAAATGGATTAAGACTCTTTAAAGACAAAAAAGCTTGCTCTAAACCAAATTGTATAGACGGAAATGTTATTAACTCTTGCAATAAAACAACCAATCCTAAATGAATGTTTTTACAAGCCCATTGTAACTTGTCTTCATATTCAGGAACATCATCTACGGAAAGTGTTCTTAATATCCCACATTCTCCAATTCCTTTATTATTCTCATTTTCAAGAATGATAAACCAGGTTTCTTTTGTTTTTAATATCCCACGTGATGTTCCACTTGGACGTTTAAATTCTAGTATATGCTTTTTGCAGGTTGCTTTTAAGAGATTCAAAGGGTTAATTTTAGATGATTAAAGTTGAATTGATTTACCAATATCTAATAATGTTAATTCTTTTTTACTAGACTTAAATTTTGCTATTGCTTCAACTTTATCAATCTGAATTGGTGGGAAAGTATCATAATGACATCCTAATATTTTATTACACTCCACAAAGTCTGCCGCAATAATTGCATCATCAATTCCCATAGTGAAATTATCTCCGATAGGAAGAATTGCTAAATCTAATTTTGTTTGCATTGGAATTAATTTCATATCAAAAGTTACTGCTGTATCCCCTGCAATATAAACTGATTTATCATTATAACTAATCACAAAACCTCCAGGTTGTCCCCCATAGGTTCCATCAGGAAATGAAGAGGTATGGATAGCGTTAACGTATTTAATTGTAATATCATCAAATACACAAGTACCTCCATGATTTAATGGGTGACCATCAAATTTCTTTGCTATATAATGCATTACAATTTCATAATTGGAAATGATTTTTGCATCTGTTTGCTTGGCTATAACTTCAACGTCTAAAATATGATCTTGATGCGCGTGGGTTATTAATATATAATCAGCTTTTAAGGCATTGACATCTATATGTTTTGCCAACGGATTTCCTGTGATAAAAGGATCAATTAAAAGTGTTTTATTATTTACATTAATTGAAATCGTACCATGGCCTAAGTAAGTAACTTGCATATTTATTAATCTGATATATTAAATAAGCAATATAAGAAAATATAGGTTCGTATATAAAAAAATAAGGGAGAAGCTTTTAATATTTTTACCTCAAAAAGAAAAAGAAAATTCCATTTTTTCGTCATAATCAATTTTCATTTCTGATTGCAACTGATTCGTTAGTCGAACTATAATTTTTTCGCTCAGCGTATTATCAAAATTTACATTCCAATCGGCTGGAGCATGATTATTTAAAAATTTGAATTTACACATATTACTATCTGAGCAGTAATCTAAATTAATGGTAATTTGTTCCCCTAAAAAGTATAGTTTGTTTTTTATACTGAACAATAATAATTCATTTATTATCAAACCCAAAGGAATTGCTTTTTCAACATCAATTTCGAATACTTTAGCATTAATACAAAATAAATTATTCAAATCTTCCTTAGCCAAATTATGTTGATTTATGTTTTTCTCAACTATTGAGTTGACAAGCGTTTTTATATTCATCTTTTGATGGCCTATTTCCGTTTGAAAAATAATTTTATTCAATATCCCCAAAGCTGCAAACCTACTTTTACTATCTTTTAATTCAGAGAGTACTTTTTTGTCAATCGAATGTCGGAGCTGTAAGTTAATTAAACTTGAGACTAACTGAATATTATTCTTAACCCTATGATGCATTTCTTTTCTTAAAAAAACAGTTCTTTTTTTAAGAAAATTTGTTTTAAATACAAGATAAGATATAACAATGAGAGATATACAAAAAAGCAATGAAGACAAGGAGTACGAATAGGCGGCAAACCAATTTTGCTTAATTATTAAATAAAATATACACCTAACCAATACCATAATAAAAATAAATGTGACATTACTTTTGAAAATGATTTCAGGGCAATATTAAGTTAATGCTTATTAACCAATATTTACAAAAATTGTTGTGAAGTTGCTATTATTTATGGTAAAATAGATAAAAGTTGTTGAATTATAGATTTAGTATTGCCTGAATAATAGGTTTATTCTCTTTTGAAATAGGAATCATCTTATCGTTAATAATGATATCTCTAGAGTTCAACGCTTGAACATGCTTTATATTTATAATGTACGATTTACTTGTTCTATAAAAATCGTTTTTAGGTAATTTTAGAAGAAAATCCTTTAAGGTAGATCTAACAACATAGGTTTTACAGGTAGTGTAAATTTCAATATACACATTATCCGATTTTACATATAAAATATCTTTAAACACAATTTTTCTATACAAATGACTGTCCTTAACAAAAATAGATTTCTTTGATATTTTTTTAGAAGCACTTGTTTCAGGATCAGGAACTGCTTCCTGAAAGTTAGACATGGTAATTTCAATAGTAGTGAATAAATCTTTTTCCTCAAATGGCTTTACCAAATACCCATTAGGTTTTACATTTTTAGCTTGATTTACAGTTTCTTTATCAGAATTTGAAGTAACAAAAACAAAAGGTATGTCGAAATTTTGTCTAATATACTCTCCAACATCAATTCCTGACTTTTCAGTAGCTAATTGAATATCTAACAAAGCTAAATCAATAGTATTTTCATTAAGTGCTTCAACTGCTTTTTCATATGAAGTAACATTCGCTGAAACAGTATAACCCATATCCTCTAATATCATTTGCATATCATCTGCAATTAGGACATTATCTTCTACTATTAATATATTTATGGATTTACTCATTTAAAAGTATTTTTTAGGTTACTACTAAGCAATAAATATACGGTTTTTTAAGTTAATATTGTTGTGTACCTTTTCTTTTTTGTTGTAAAACAACATAGTTTTGTGGTAAAACAAATATCCCCTATTGTATACCTAATATTAAAACCGTATATTTAACTACATGATTTTCATTAATTTACACCTGTTTTGAGCCAAAAAAAACACATACTTATTCCGATTTTATTTTGTTTTATAAACTTATGTTTAGCTCAAATAGTAGAGTTAAAATTTAACCACTACTCCATAGAAGATGGTCTTTCTCAAAACACTATTAATACCATTATGGAAGACAAAGATGGTTTTCTCTGGATTGGTACTGATGATGGACTAAACAAGTTTGATGGCTTTGAGTATAAAGTATATCAATATAGTATTTACAATAAAAATGGCTTATCAAACAATCAAATAACAGCCGTTGAACAGGATACAGAGGGTAATATGTGGGTTGGTACTATTTTGGGATTAAATAAAATTAATTTAAAAACAAATATAACAACACGTATTCAAACGGACTCATTGATAGCCAACCATAGTATCAATACTATAAAACAATTGAACGTGAATAAAGTATGGATTGCCACCAATAAAGGGATAAGAGTATATGATTTAGATAAAAAAACATTTAGCAAGCCAACTGAATTAGATGCCATCATTGATAAGCCAGTCACCGATTTTGTTATTGACAAAAATAAAAATGTTTGGATAACTACCCAAACTGAATTGTTTTACTATAACCCTACTACTAAAAATATATCCTCACTATTTAAAAATGATGCGCAAACAGTTTTTAATAAATTAATCATTGACCATAACAATAATTTATGGATAGGTAGTAATAACGGGGTATACAACTATACCCCGTTAACCAAAAAAATAAAAGTATACACTGAAACCCAAAATAATAGTATTTCTAATAACGAAATAACTTCCTTGTTTGAAGATAAAAACAACACCCTATGGATAGGAACTAAAGATGGATTAAATGAATTTGACATGCAAGACAAGAAGTTTACCACCTACACAAACGACCCTAAAAACCTTAAAAGCATCAGCTATAGTAATATTTTATCATTATTTCAAGATCGTTCAGGGATATTATGGATTGGTACATATAACGGGTTAAATAGTATGCTATTGGAACAAAAACTTTTTAATCATTTTTCTATTTCCCCAAAATATCAGGACAACTCTAATTCAAATTTAGTATGGAATTTTGAAAAAGATAAAAATGGGAATTTATGGATCGCATCTAGTAACGGTATCCACATTTATAATAAACAAAATGACACCTTAAAATCCATTAATACACTATCTAGTGGCGAAAAAAAAACATTAACTAATGTATATTCATTACGCTTTTATCAATTTGATAATTTATGGGCAGGAGGAGTAAATGGGACTTATTATTTGCCACATAAAGACGTGTATAATATTTGGAATAAAAAGAATATTGAACTTCAGAAAATTAAATGTAGTAAACTTGATTCCATAAATGCTATTACTTATTTTTCTGAAATAAAAGAATTAAAAGAAATGTGGATTAGTTCATTGTCCGATGGTTTAATTAAAGTGAGTAACGTAACAAAAAACTTAGATAAGTTGGTTGCAAAAACATTTAAGGCATCTGGCAGTAAAGAAACAAGTCTTGCTAGTGATGCTACCTCAGCAATCGTAAAATCAACAACAAATGATTTATGGATAGCTACAAGGAAAGGATTAAACAAATATGATTACAAAACCCAGCAATTCTCTTATTTTAACTTTAATAAAGATCCAAATTCAGAAATAGAAATTTCATCATTGAACTTACAAAACGATAGTATACTTTGGGTTGGTACGTTTACAAGTGGATTAATTAAGTTTAACACCAATACCAAAAAATATCGTTTTATTACCACCAAAGATGGTTTATCCAACAATTCTGTGTACAGTATTCGAATTCCGAAACACGAAAAAGATTTGTGGATTAGTACAAATAGAGGGATTTCAAAATACACTATTGAATCTGAGAACATCAAAAATTTCTCTAACATATACGGTTTACAAGATAATGAATTCAGTGAAGGATCAGATTATAAAGACGAAGAAGGTATACTTTATTTTGGCGGAATAAATGGTTTTAATTCATTTAATCCAGATAGTATAATTATTAATAAAACATTAGCAAAAATCAGCTTAAATGAACTTAAAGTATTTGATAAAATTGTTAAGGTAAGCCATAGTAACAAAATCCTTGGAATTTCAGATGACGATAAAATTATTTTAACCAAAGATATTTCAAAAACTGATAGTTTAACACTTTCTTATAAGCATTCCGTATTCAGTTTTAAAATTTCTACTTTACATTTTCTAAGTCCAATCGAAAATAAATTCGCCTATAAATTAGAAGGCTTTGATAAAGATTGGATTATCCGAAATGCAAAAAAAAATCAATTTACCTATACAAATCTTGATCCCGGAACCTACAGCTTAAAACTAAAAGCAGCAAATAGTGATGGTATATGGAATGAAAACCCAAAACAAGTAATTATTACTATTTCTCCTCCTTATTGGAATACATTGTGGTTTTACTGGTTAGCATTTATTGCTTTAGCAACCATAACCTACCTTATGTTACAATTTTGGAAAAATCAAATAAAACACAAACAAAGGCGTATGTTTTTGAAAAAAGAGAATGATCAAAAAACAAATATGCTAAAAGAAATACACCATAGGGTAAAAAACAACCTTCAGATTGTTAATAGCCTACTTAGAATACAATCATCTAAAATTAAAGACGAACATATTGTTCAAATGTTTAAAAAAACACAACGAAGAGTATTATCTATGGCTATTTTACATGAAAAAATGTATCAAACAGAAAACTTAAAAAATTTAAATGCGAAATAACACTTTGAGTCCTTAATAAGGGATTTAGTTGACACCTATGGAATTAATAAAAACATTGAACTTGATATTAGCATTGCCCCTGTAAACTTTACTATGGACACCTTACTTCCTCTTGGGTTGATTATTAATGAACTTATTAATAATTCATTAAAATATGCTTTTAAAAACAAGGAGAAAGGTAAAATTAGCATCCATATAAAAACTACAAAAAGAGTAGGTTTTTATGAGTTAATAATAGGTGATGATGGAGTTGGTATTACGGAAAATAAATCCTTAAAATCAAATCAAATAGGAACAAATTTAGTTCAGGCATTTGTTAAGCAAATAAACGGAACTATTATCTCTATGGATAAACCAGGAACGTTTTATCAAATCACTTTTAAAGGGAGCTAACGTAATAATTTAAAATTAAACGTCACTTCCACTCCGTTATTACTCTTTAATATTGCATTGGCATTTATTTGATTGGATAACCTGCTAACCAATCGCATTCCTAAAGTTTTATGGCCGTTAATATCTTCATTTTTAAGCCCCACTCCATTATCCTTGTATCTAAAATAATACAGTTCATTTTTCTTCTCAATTGATATATTTATACTTCCAGAATCCATATTTACAAATGCATGCTTATAGGAGTTAGTTAATAACTCATTAAGTATTAATCCTAATGGAATTGCCAAATCTAAATTCAATAAAATATCTTTTGCTTCAATACACACCTCTATAACTTTATTATCATTAGCATATACACTAGAAATGTTTTCTATTAATGAATTTACATATTCCTTTATATTTACCTCATTCAAATTTTCAGATTCATAAAGTACTTTATGTATTAAAGCCATTGCCATTACCCTGCTTTTACCTTCTGATAGCACTTTACGAGCTGATTTATCATCTACTTGTCTCGATTGCATATTGAGCATACTATACACTATCTGTAAATTATTTTTTACCCTATGGTGTATTTCTTTTAGTAGTATCTCTTTTTCTGAGTTTTTTTCTTTAATTAAATCCAAAGATAGATTAAGCTCTTTTTCTGCTTTATTTCTAATCCTGATCTGTTTTCTTAAAGTCTTATTCCAAACATAAAAAACACTGTGAGTAATAAAAAAGCTATCCCCCCATATATAATATAATTCCTTACTAAACGTTTTTCTATACCGTGTTTATAATATAAAGGAATCCAATTATTTCTTATTCTTTCGTGTTCCTTTTTTGATACCTGATTTAGTGTTTTTTGTATTATATCCCTAAAAACAGCCCAATCTTTAGTTAAAGCAAATTGAAATGAAATATTACCATAATGCGTTGCTGATGTGATTTTTAAATTTGCTAGCCCTTCATCATTTATATAATATGAAGATACACCTAAACTTCCGATGAAAGCATCTGCTTTTCCACTACTAACTGCTAACAAACACTCTTTTACATTATTGGTTGTAATAATTTTTATGCTCGGAAATTCTTCCCTAATTCTTTTTATTCTCTTATAACCAACAGGCTGAGCTGCAACTTTTCCTTTTAAATCTGAAATACCATTAATGACTTTATAACTTTTTCTTGACACAATAACCTGAGGATCATCCATATACCTACTAGTATATAATAAATATTCAGACCGTTCTTTTGTTACACCAATCAAAGGTGCTATATGTATCTCACCGCTATGAAGTTTTTCTAATGTTTTTTTATATGTTAAATTTGGGTATGGTATAAAGTCTATCCCAGTACTCTTTTCTATAACCTCAATATAATCAGCTAAAACACCTGTGTATTTTCCATTATTATACATCTCAAATGGTGGCCAATTTGGGTCATAACCAAACCGAACAATAGGATGGTTTTTTATCCATTCTTGTTCTTCAACACTAAATTCTATCTTTTCTTGAGCAAAAATAGTAGTTGCTACAAATAAGATAATAAATGTAATTAGAAATTTTAGTTTGAGCATTTTATTCCTTCTACTTTATAAATATAACTAAATTACTTTACACATTTATAATAATACTAAAAATTGCAAGAAAAAGCTTTTAACATTTAAACTATGTCTTAACTTAAATTCATTTTACAAACGATAATACCTGAGGTATAGAAATATTGTCAGATAAACAAAGATTAAAATATCATGCTTTTCTTACAAGAAACTTCCCCATGCAAAAAGAATAGCACAGAGGAATGTTGATAAAGCCACTTTTTTAAGCTCCTTATCGAGCTCCCTAAAAAGTATGTTTTGAGCTACTATTTTTAAATTTAGAACCAATGGTATAAAAGCTATTAAAAACAACCAATCTCGATAAGATATTGATGTTTGAACAACTCTATAAATCACTAATAATAGCAAAGCACCTAAAATCAAACTAAAATGGTACACTTTAGATTTTTGACTACCAAGCTTTACTACTAATGTATTTTTATTTGCCTTTTTATCTTGAATTTGATCTCGCATATTATTCAAATTCAACACTGCTGTACTCAACATTCCAAATGCAGCAGCTGGTAATAAAATATTCCAATTGGTCAATGAATGAGTATATAGATAATAACTTCCTATAACACTTAATAAACCAAAAAACCAAAAAACAAATACATCACCCAACCCTGAATATCCATAAGCTGATTTCCCTACTGTATATTTTATAGCCGCTACAATACTAGCAATACTCAATAAGAAAAACACTACCGATTTTATAAAGTTTTCATTACCAAAAGCGACATAGATTAGTGTCAATGCCAATAACAATGTGATTAGTGCAGTAATTACCATTGCGTTTTTCATTTGCTTTGGAGTAATTAACCCTGAAGCAATTAAACGTTGTTCTCCTACTCTATCATCATCTGTACCTTTTACACCATCACCGTAATCATTAGCGAAGTTAGAAAGCACTTGAAAACCTATAGTAGTTAATATTGCTAGAACAAAAACCAATATATTAAATTTACTTTCAGAAGCCGCTATACCCGTCCCTACAATTATTCCTGAAACAGATAAAGGTAATGTTCTTAGACGTGCTGCTTGTATGTAATGTTTTACTGTAGCCATTAAAATTGAATTCCTAAACCTATAGTTAAAATTGATTGTTTTAAATTTGAATTTTTAAATTCATCTATTTCAGATTTGTTAAAAACATTTGCCATATACAAATGTGTATCAATATATAATAGTTTATTCAGTTTATAGTTTACTCCTATTTTATAAAATATATTTTGTGTAGTGTCTGAATAATCATCCTCTCTTAAATTGAAAGCAGGATCATCAGCAACTGCACTCCATGCAGTATCCCAAGAACTACCAACAGTACCATTATCAAAAACAAATGAATATCCTAAACCTATATATGGCTCTAATCTAACTATTTTAGATAAATCTAAACCAATCATTATATTAGGGTTTAATCTTATTGAAGATCCTTTTATATATGAGTCTTTATCAAATTTTAAAAAATCGAAAGTACTCCCTACTTTTAAATTAATAAAGGGTATTTTTTTAACCGTATACTTAAAATCTACTCCGATTATCCCGTTATAAATTCCATTGAATCTATTTTCAAGCTTATCACCGATAATCATTGGATAATACGCCCCTATTTCAAAATGCTTTGAAGATGTAGTACCTAGACTTTGAGCATTAGATTTAAAAAGGCTAATGAATGCTAAAACAACCAGTAAATATTTATAATTATTCATTTATAAAATTTAAATTTAAAGCTTAATGTTTTATAAATTATGGCAACCACTTTTTTTCAAAATTTGGCTTTCTTTTTTCTAAAAAAGCATCTCTACCTTCTTTTGCTTCTTCTGTCATATAAGCTAAACGAGTAGCTTCACCAGCAAATACTTGCTGACCAACCATTCCGTCATCAGTTAAGTTCATAGCAAATTTCAACATTTTTATTGACGTTGGAGATTTCCCTAACACTTCCTGAGCCCACTCATAAGCAGTATCTTCTAATTTAGCATGTGGTATTACTGCATTTACCATTCCCATTTCATAAGCTTCTTGAGCAGAATAATTTCTTCCTAAGAAAAATATTTCTCTTGCTTTCTTTTGCCCAACCATTTTTGCTAGATACGCAGAACCATATCCTCCATCAAAGCTAGTTACATCAGCATCCGTTTGTTTAAAAATTGCATGTTCCTTACTCGCTAAAGTCATATCACATACAACGTGTAAGCTATGACCTCCACCAACAGCCCAACCTGGAACCACACAAATAACAGCTTTTGGCATAAAACGAATCATTCGTTGTACTTCTAAAATATTCAATCGGTGTTGACCATCTTGACCAACATATCCTTGATGTCCTCTTGCCTTTTGATCTCCTCCACTACAAAATGAATATACTCCATCTTTTGAAGAAGGTCCTACGGCAGACAATAAAACTACTCCTATAGAAGTATCTTCTTGTGCATCATAAAAAGCTTCAATTAACTCAGAAGTTGTATTTGGTCTAAATGCATTACGTACATCTGGACGGTTAAATGCTATCCGCGCCACTCCATTACATTTCTTATAGGTAATATCTTCAAATTCTTTAACAACTTTCCAATTAATTCCGCTCATAATTTCATATTTTGCGTAAAAATAAACGATTTTAAATTCAGAATCAACTAAATATCCATTATGAATAAATTAATTATTAGCACTTTAATTGTATTATTCTCATTTATAGGGTTTTCACAAGGATATCAATTCACTTCTGTGATAGATTTAGAATGTTCAGAAGTAAAAAGTCAAGGAGTTACTGGTACATGCTGGAGTTATTCTACCTCTTCTTTTTTAGAAAGTGAAATTAAACGAATTACGAAAATGGATGTTGATCTTTCTGAAATGTATACCGTTCGAAACACGTAGCCAAAAAAAGCATGGAACTATGTTATGCGCCAAGGAAAAGCACAGTATAGCCAAGGAGGTTTAGCACATGATGTATTAAACTCAGTTGAAAGTTATGGTTTAGTTCCTGAAGTTGCTTTTACAGGACTAGCTACTAATGATATAAAACACAATCATTCAGAAATGATTGCAGTAACTAAATCTATGTTAGACGCATATATTAAAAATCCCGCAAGAAAATTAAGTCCACGCTGGAAAACATCTTTTGAATCTATTTTAGATATTTATTTAGGAAAAAACCCAAAAACCTTTACGTATAACGGAAAAGAATACACGCCTAAGTCGTTTCAGAAAATGGTGAAAATTAATCCGAGTGATTACATTACACTAACTTCATTTTCTCATCAACCTTTCAATACAGATTTTGTTTTAAGTATTCCTGATAACTTTTCTAACGGAAGCATGCATAATGTTCCTTTAGATGAATTTGAACAAACAATGTTTGATGCTTTAAAAAAAGGGTATTCTATTGAATTAGATATTATGTTTCTGAAAAAACATTTTCTTCTAAAAACGGAATAGCTGTAATTCCTGAAGACAAAGCAACTCAAATAGAAGCTTTACTGGGTATAAAAAAAGAAAAAGAAATCACGCAAGAATACAGACAACAAGAGTTTGAAAACCTCACAACTACGGACGATCATTTAATGCATATCACAGGAATTGCTAAAGATCAAAACGGAACTATCTATTATAAAACGAAAAATTCTTGGGGAAGTGACGGAAATAGAGTGAAATATGGTGGTTATGTATATATCAGTTCTTCATATTTCAGATTAAAAGCAATATCTATTACTCTTAATGCAGGAGCAATCAAGCTTAAAAAAACAAGATAACCAACTAAAAAACAACAAGATAACCTCATGTTGCATAGCTTTCACAACAATTGAAGGCTAGCAAGCAACATTTTATAAAACCACACAATCTTTTAAGTAGTTTTGAGTATACCATATAACCAAGCCTACTATGAAGAAATCAAGCCTACTATTTTTATTTTTTATTAGCTCATTTATAAATTTTGCGCAAAATGAAGTAGAAATAGATGGTAGAATTCAACCAATTCTTAACGATTTCTTCAAATATTGTAAAAATTACGATATTGAGTACAGCGAAAAACTATTTCAGTTAGAGAGTATTCAAATTGTAGACACACTTCTTTTAGATAAGTATAACACTGTTTTAGGAAAAGTGTTAAGAGATAAAAATGGTGACATTAATAAAATTGTTATCAACTGGGCTACGCTTTTTGATAATGAAATTTTAAGAGTTGTTGCTTTTCATGAATTCGCACATCACTTTTTAGATTATAAACATACTTGTCATGATTGCAATGAAATTATGGCTGAAGTAAATACAAGTTATTTTGAGATTGCTAGAGATTGGGATAATCAAGTAGATCATTTATTTGCAACTTCTCCAGTTTACCTTAACAAACAAGAAAAATCCAATACAAGCTTAGCATCTGAATAAGCTATCTACAAACACTTTTTATCATTATCATAATGTGAATAATACCTTTGTTTTTAAACTACAATCACAACTATTAAGACACAAAGACATCCATAACTCGAATAAAACAATATAACGGTAATAATAGCGTTATATCGAATTTTGCTTTTACATCAAAAACTTCACTAATATATTTAGTATATTCGAATTGCAACTTGCTATGCATGCATAGCAAGTTAGCTAAAATATCTATTAAAGCAAATACAAACAATTGATATAACTGAATATGGAAATAAAATTACTTTTTGCCTTATTACTATTTAATTCAATAGTATTTTCACAAGATTATAGATATACAAATACACTTTTTACAACTACAGTAAAAACATCCAATATAGTTTATGGTAATGCTCCATTTATAAATACGGTAACTAGTTTTAATGAAAGTAGTACAACAGACAAAGATTTAGTAATGGATCTTTATACTCCAACTGGAGATACTGAAACCAAAAGACCTGTAATTATATTCGCACATTCAGGAGGTTTTATAAATGGAAGTAGAAATAATGACGACATGGTAGATTTTTGCATTTTTTTAGCAAAAAAAGGCTATGTGACAGCTACAATTGACTATAGAAAAGGAATGTACCTAGTTGAGAACAACGTACCCTTACACGGCACAAGAGCTGTTTATAGAGCTTTACAAGACGGTAGAACAGCAGTTAGATTTTTAAGAGCAAATGCAGCAACTTACGGTATTGATCCTGATAAAGTATATTTTGCCGGTAGTAGTGCAGGAGCATTTATAGCATTTCATTCTATTTATATGAATGATTCTGAAAAGCCTACAGAAGCTTATGCTTCAAGCTATACCAGCTTATTATTTCCATATACAGCTCCAAATTTGGGATCTATTGACATTGGAACTAATCTAACCTTTAACGGAAAACCAGATGCAGTTATTTCTCTTTGGGGAGCTATTCAATCTTCAGATTTAGTTACGGCAACTGATACTACCCCTGTTTTTTTATCTCATGGTATTGCAGACAGTACAGTTCCCTTTGATTTAGGAGCCCCGTTTGGATACCCTCTTTTACCTGTTGTTGCAGGAAGTAAACAAGTAAATGATAAATTAGATGCTTTAGGTTTTACAAATAAAGACACCTATTTTGTATCAGGTGAAGATCACGAATTTTATGGAGCTACTAATGGTGACTGGATAACTCCACCAAATGCATATTGGGATACTATTTTTGATATGTCAACAAGTTTCCTTTGGGATCAACATAAACCAAACGTTGATTTTACAGATAATTCAACGGGGTTGTCTGTAGATTTTTCTGATTCAAGTACTGGAGCAGTTTCATGGTTATGGGATTTTGGAGATGGTAATACTAGTACCTCACAAAACCCAACACACATATATGCAACTAACGGAACGTATGATGTAAAATTATACGTAGAAAATGATATAAAAAGTTGGAATGAAGTTACAAAATCCGCAACATATGCTGCATTAGCAATAGCTGATGAATATACCTTAAATTTTTCTGTGTTTCCTAACCCAACAAATGGAGTTTTAAATATAACCAGTAAAAAACCTATTAACAGAGTTGAAATATATTCTATATTAGGAAAAAAAATAGTTGACACAACCATTAACACTAACAGTGTAGATCTTTCAAATTTAAATAGAGGTATATATATTATTAAAGCACACAGTAATAACGAGTTAGGAATAAAACGAATTATTAAAAATTAGACCATACCTATAAATTAAATAAAGGATGACTACTTATTTATGAGTAATCATCCTTTTTTTAATTGAAACCATAATCTTTTTAAGTTTTAATTATAATAAATGCGTTATATATGCGTTATTTTCGCATATATATTCAATAAATTATGGTCGTAAAATTAATTCAAAACTATATTGTAATTTTTTTATTAGCTTCTTCAAGCTTTAGCTTTTCACAAGGGTTAAGCTCTAAATCATTTATGTCTGGAGAACATTTAGTTTTTCAAGCTTCTTATAATATGTCAGGGGTTTTAACCACTTTTGCTGAAGTGAATATGAAAGTCGCTACAGTAAAAACGAGTAAAAACAGTTATTTACATTTGAAATGCACTGCTAATACTTATAAAAAATGGGACGGTTTTTTTAAAATACGTGATTTATATGAAGCCTATGTAAGTCCTTATTCTTTAAAACCATCATTATATAAAAGAGATAATAATGAAAATGGTACCATCCGAAAGGAGAAATACATCTATAAAGGAAATAATATTCAATCTACGTATGTTAGAGGAAAATCTGGTGATGTAAAAGCAAATTTTACTATTCCAGCAAATACCCGAGATATTGTTTCTACCATATATTATATTAGAAATTTACCTATCGAAAATGCAAATACTGGTGATCAAAAAGATTTCAATGTCGTTTTTGATAGAAAAACAAAATTTGCAACCTTAACGTTTATGGGTACTGAAATAGTTTCAACAATTTTAGGGAATAAAAAATGCTATAAAATTGGAGTATCTCTAAAAAAGGACAAACTCTTAAAGGGAAAATCAAGTAATGTTATTTACATCACTGCTGATAAAAACAAAGTACCAGTATTAATTAAGTTCAGTATACCAGTAGGAAGCGGACAATTAAAACTAACTAGAGCTAATAATTTAAAATATTAAATACATGAAACTACTTACATCAATCATTTCCATATTGGGAATATTAATAACCATTGCGTTAACAATTATGCCTATCGGGATATTAACAGTTATCCCTGCACTAATTACTATTTTTTGCGGACTTATTCTTTTAAAACTATACAAAAATGAAGGGAGCAATACTATGTTTCCTAAAGTAATTATTGGCTTAGCAATAGTTGGAGCAATAGTATCAATTGGTAGATCTGCTTTAACTTCAGATAAGGTTGCACCAGATGTACAGTTTGAAGAACGTCAAGAAAAATCTAATCAAGAAGCAGTTGATGAATTAGAAGACTTAGAATAACCTTTTTTAACTTTTAAAAGATCCTCAATAAAGTGCATTCATATGCTTTATTGAGGATTTTTCGTTATTCCCCTTTCATATTAAATATTTAATCTTCTGAATATCAAATCTATATGTTTTTATTTTAATTTATTCTAAATAAAGCTTGTTTCTTGTATTTTTCTAGAGCTATATTTGCGTCACTATTTTAATTTAATCTAAATAAAACAAAATGAAAAGCTTGAAAACTTACCAACTATTATTTTTTTGTGGAACAATATTAATGAGTTGTTCTGATGATGACAGCACTGCAATAGTTACAACACCACTAAACAAAACAGGTGTTATTGAAAACTATACTAATATTGTCTATAAAAATTATCAAGATGCACAAACAGATGCAGAGAGTTTAAAAAATGCTATTGATGTATTTGTCACTACTCCTACTGACCCTAATTTTACAACCGCAAAAAATGCATGGAAAACTGCACGTGAATCATACGGAACAACGGAAGCGTTTCGTTTTGCAAACGGTCCTATTGATATTGATGACAATGCTCCGGAAGGCTTATTAAACTCATGGCCATTAGATGAAAATTATATCGATTATGTTGATGGTACTTCAAATTCAGGGATTATTAATGACTTAGTTACATATCCAATAATATCAAAATCAGTGTTGGAAACTCTTAATACGCAAGGTGGCGATGCTAATGTAAGTGTTGGTTACCATGCTATTGAATTTTTATTATGGGGACAGGATTTAACAGCTCCTTCTGTAATGCAAGCAGGACAACGTCCGTATACAGATTTCGTTGATGGAGGTACGGCTGCAAACCAAGGAAGACGTAGAGATTATTTAGCAGCATGTGCTGAATTATTGATTGACCATTTACAATTAATGTTAAACGAATGGAAACCTTCAGGAAGCTATAGAACTACATTTTTAGCAGAAAATTCTGATACAGTATTAAAAAATATATTAGGAGCAATTGCTACGCTTTCAAAATCTGAATTAGCTGGAGAGCGTATGTTTGTTGCTTATTCAAATCAAGATCAAGAGGATGAGCACTCATGTTTTAGTGATAATACACACAGGGATATTCGTTTAAACTTACAAGGAATAGCAAATGTGTATAGAGGTAGTTACAGTACAGTATCTGGTGTTTCTTTAGAAGATATCATTACAAGTACAAATCCTATATTAGGAGCTCAAATTACAGCTGCATTAATATTAGCTGAAACAAGTGTTGATGTTACTGCTACTCCTTTTGATTATGCAATTTCTGATTCAGGACAAAGGCCTCAAGTTGTTACTGCAGTTACAGCATTACAAACTTTAGGAGATAAATTTGTAGAAGGTGGTGTTGCTTTAGGGATTAATATTACCATTCAATAATTAGTTTTTATTCCCACTAGTGGGTTTAACACTCCTAATTCTATCACATTCATTATTTTTTTTAGCCAATACATGCCTCTGTATTTTCTACAAAAAAATGCTTTTTAATTTGTAAAGCAGAAGGGTTCGCTCTTTTGCTTTTACTTATTTTATTATATTCCAATATGAAAAAATTATTCCCAATACTATCTATACTTTCAATACTACTTTCATGTTCAAAAGATGATGAAGTGTATATTCCTCAAGAAGTTGATGCAAATGAACAGTTTTCTGGAGGAGAAACAACAACGTTTGATTTCTCCCAAAATGCTTTTAGTCTTCAAGCTCCAAATTTAAACACCCAACAAGGATTAGATTTTTTTGTTGGAAATTCTTTATTCAATCAAAATTGGGTTACTGCTCCTGCCTCTACTACAGCTAGAGACGGATTGGGACCATTATTCAATGCACACTCATGCTCTGGTTGTCATGGTGATGATGGACGAGGAAGACCACCGTTATATACTGGTGAAGTAGTTCATGGATTGCTATTGCGATTAAGCATCTTCGGAACTAATGATAGCGGAGGAACTATAAATGATCCAAATTATGGTGGACAAATACAAGATCAGTCCATGTTAAATATTGATACTGAAGCTGCTTTTGAAATAACCTACCAAAATATTATAGGTCAATATGGTGATGGTACTTCATATACTCTGCAAAAACCGATTTATCATATTACAAATTTAATGTATGGTCCAATTGCTAATGATATTAATATATCTCCAAGAGTTGCTAATCAAATGATTGGATTAGGTTTATTAGAAGCTATTGATGAAAATACATTATTAAGTTTTACAGATGAGAATGATAGTAATAATGATGGCATTAGCGG
>Ga0105354_1000573_pt1 | contig 22828 bp, 14 predicted proteins | sample GOMGulsemesocosm_FD_83658 | JGI IMG/M metagenome (GOLD analysis project Ga0105354, IMG submission 83658) | Methane-oxidizing microbial communities from mesocosms in the Gulf of Mexico - GOM9B Gulf of Mexico | ecosystem: Environmental > Aquatic > Marine > Cold seeps | place: USA: Gulf of America...
CTACAGATAAAACCCTCTGAGGATAGCAACGAAAAACCTTACCTTAAAATAGTGCTAAGTGATGAACTTGTTCCAAGTGATTTTGATGGTGATGAAACTGGCTGTGTAGCTGCTGCTTTCGTTTATGGCTGGAATGACCTTTGTTATGCAACCGAAGGTGAGATACCCGTTGAGCCTGTAACAGTAGTAAACGTCACTGCTAGTGTAACTGCTGACACTTATGTGCAACGAGAGGATGGCGCTAACACGAGCAGTTATGGCAGCGCTTCAACCATTAAGAGCAAAGAGAACAGTGGCGATGATAATGCTGATAGATATATCGCCTTACAGTTCGATTTAAGTGCAGTTCCTACTGGCACAACCATCACGTCAGCTACCATTCAAGTTTATGGCTACAGCAACAACGGTGACAGCTCTAAACAGAAACTTAAACCGCTTGATAGTGACAACTGGACAGAAAGCGGACTAACTTGGGATAATCTACCAGGCTTTGAAAGCTCACTCGGTAATTTCACGGTAGCTGATGAAAACTATGGCCCGATAACACTTGATATTACTGAATATGTTCAAGGTGAAATCAATGGTGATCGCACCGCCAGCATAGCGATTATCGGGGTTGATGATGTAACACCTACCTTCTATATCAGTACTAAGGAAGACGGCGACGGTAGTAATGCAGCTCATATTGACATTGAATATGAAATGTAACCCCTTTGGCAAAAACGTTGTTAGTGCCTAGAATTTAGGTTTTAAGCTAAAGATTTACAAACGCCCCAGCAAATATGCGGGGCGTTTTTCTGTCAGTCAAAAATAACTGGGACCAGAGCCTGCTTGATACTGTTGATGTTTACTGGCTAGTTTTGTCATTATAACAAGTTGCATTAATACCCAATGAATAACTATCATCATTAAAATTTGTGCTGGTAATCGATTGATTTATATGTCTTTGTTTTGTTTTTAATCCTTGAACATATCGGCGACTTTTTACCTCTTAAATCCCTATTCAATCTGTATTCTCAAACTGTAAATTTTAACCAGCTGATGTATTTAGGTGATTTTTTGTTTGTGTGGGGGGAGGGTGGCTTAGACACTGAACCCACTTATTAAAATAAAGCTAATTTCGACCTTTATCTAAGTTGCAAGGGGGTGTTGATTACGATGACTTTAGTCTTTCACAGGAAATGAACATTAGCATATTGCTCATTTTATAAAATATCAATAATTAAGCGCTGGCGTTGTTTTCTAGCAAAGCAAGTCTCAATAAAATGATGTATATAGCTAGCTAACATTAAACCGTAAAGTTGCCTGTTTCTGAACTCAATGACTCGATATTGCTATTCAGATCCTCTCCAATCTTAACGATAACTTGCAGTGCTTTTTCAGCGTCTTCAGTGGTTGTAAATAATTCATGTATATTTTCATTTAAGTCTCCAGTAACCCGCTCTTGCCGCTCTGCCGCTGAGGCGGTTTGTATTATTACATCCGCCATAGACATTACCGCCTTAGTCATTCTCTCTAAAGAAGACTTAGAGTTTTCGGCTTCTTGGATTGTTTCCTGACTGGATGTCAGGTTCACCTTCATTGAAGTCACCGCCCGTTGCGCTCCAGATTGCAAACGTTCGATCATAGATCTGATTTCTTCGGTACTACTTTGGGTACGGCTGGCCAAGGTTCTGACTTCATCGGCTACCACGGCAAAGCCACGTCCCTGCTCTCCTGCTCGGGCAGCTTCTATCGCGGCGTTCAACGCCAGTAAATTGGTTTGTTCAGCAATGTTTTGGATAACTTCTAATACCGCTTCAATTGCTTTAGTATCTCCTTCTAATTCATTAATGGCTGTTGATGAAGCGTTAATATTGTCACCAAGTTTCAACAGTTTATCTACAGCACTTTGCAAAGAGTTTGAAGTGATTTTAGATGCTTCGTTGGCATGGCTTGCCGATAATGATGCATCATTGGCATTGCGTGCTATTTCTTGTGATGAAGACAGCATTTCATTGATAGCAGCGCTGAGTAACTCGGCTTGTTGACGTTGTAATTGAATTCTCTCGAAGCTGGCCTTAGAAGACGAATCCAGAGAATCTACTGAATGGGTAATGGTACTGCACTCTTTAATAACCAGTTGTACCATGGTGCGAATTTTTTCGGAAAAGTCATTAAATGAACGTGCGCATACCCCAACTTCATCATTATTTTGCACATTGAGTGTTTTAGTTAAATCGCCTTCACCATGAGAAATATCTTGTAGAGCAAGGTTCATGCTGTCTAAAGAAGTAAAAGCTTTGCGCACTGAGAAAAAACAAACAAAAACAGAGAGGAGCAGTAAAATTGCGCTAGTGAGGCCGTTTTTCAACAGTATGGAACGCACTGCTTGTTCAAAGTAAAGACTATTTTTGGCGACCGTTTCGTTTACGTCATCAATATAAAATCCAGTGCCGATAAACCAATCTTGGCCGGGTACTTCAGTAGCGTAAGAAAGCTTAGGCGATTTTACTTTACTGCCTTTTTTAGACGCGTTACCAAGGCGAAAGCCTCCGCCCGCTTTACTTAGCCTGATTGTCTCACGCAAGGTAGCCGTTTGTTTTGCAGATCTACCTGTCAATCCATCTTTACCATAATTGCCAGGTTTACTACCATTAGCCAAAGCAATGCCAGCATATGAACCCATAAAGAAATAACCACCGTCGTTATAATTTAACTTGTTAACATGATCTCTGATGGCCTTGTCACGTTCATCTGAGGCTGGCTGTTGCAAAAGTACATCAAGTGAAGATATGGCCAGCGCAACTAAGGAAGATAATTCGTTGCGTTTTTTCTCCATTAAGGATGTGCGAGTTTCAACAATTTGCGCCTCTTTTAATACGTTAAGCTCGTGCAAAGATAAGCCGAGTATAACTGCGACGACCAATACTAATGGTAGGAAACAAATAAATAACAGCTTTGTTTTTAACATTAAATTATTTTGAAACATTGAACATACCTCAATAAAAAATAAATAATTATTGTAAAATTATGGAAATTACCCCTCCAAGTTATCCATAACAAAGATAATAAAACCAAACATGCAACACATGATTTTTTTTAGAATAAAAGGGACAGTGCTTTTTTACTCTCTTAAACTTATATTGGCATTTAGGTAGAGCAATTGTCAATATTGGACTGTCCAATAAGTGGTGGCACCATACAGTATAAGTATTTTGTCGTATTGGTGCCATTTACCTTTATTTTTAATGATTGCGGATATAGCGAAAACTATAATTAATTTTATTTAATGTATTAACTTCTTTATTCTAGGGCAATCAAGCCCACCTATGACGCAAAGCTGAATTCAGTCTTAAATAATTAAGTTGTATCACCAGACTATATTTAACTTTGCCTGTTATATTAAAGATTTTATATTGATAATTCATTGTAAGTCACTGATATTAAAGTCAAAGCCATTCCATATAATTATTCCCTAGAGTAACAGGTGGGAGCATAAGTTATCTTGACTTGTTATCTATGTTGCTAGTATTATTGGACAGACCAATTGTGAGATCGGTTAATAGGCTAGTTAAATAAATTAAAAAGATAAGAGTAATAATGACTATACAGATAAATTTTTTGAAAGCCGTTATTTTTGCAGCTGTGTTTTCATCGCTTGCTTATAGCGAAGAGTATTTGGTTTCTTCATCAGTCCAATACAAGGAAGTAGTGAAAAAATTACAGCCGGGTGATGCGATAATACTGAAAAATGGTGTATGGAATGATTTTGATATTTTGTTTGAGGCAAACGGAACCACCGATAACCCAATTACGCTGCAAGTAGAAACTAAGGGAGCAGTTATTCTTTCTGGTCAAAGTAGCCTTAGGCTTGCAGGAAAACATCTTATTGTCAGGGGACTTGTATTTAAAAATGGCTATGCTCCGGGAGCAGCGGTGATTGAGTTTCGTGCTGATAGTAAACGTTTGGCATATCATAGCCGTGTTACAGAAGTGGTGATTGATAATTATAGTAAACCAAAACGCTTTGAAAAGGACCGCTGGGTAGAAATTTATGGTCAGCATAACCGTTTTGACCATAACCATCTTATTGGTAAGCGTAACGTAGGTGGAACTTTGGTTGTTCGTCTTCAAAGCAAAAACAGTCAAGAAAACCACCACAGAATCGATCATAACTACTTTGGCCCAAGACCTATTATAGGCTCTAATGGTGGTGAAACGATTAGAATTGGTACCAGTCGCTACTCTCTGACAAACTCTCATACTCTGGTTGAAAACAACTACTTTGATCGTACCAATGGTGAAATAGAAATTATTTCTATCAAGTCAGGGAAAAATATCATTAAAGGCAATGTTTTTTATGAGGCAAAAGGTACGCTGACCCTGCGCCATGGCAATGGCAACCTTATTGAAGAAAATATTTTCTTTGGTAATGGCGTAGACCATACCGGTGGGATCCGTGTTATCAATGCTGATCATATTGTCCGAAATAACTATATGGAAGGGTTGACAGGTTACCGATTTGGTAGTGCCATTACTGTGATGAACGGCGTGATAAATTCACCGATAAACCGATATCATCGTGTTAACAATGCTCTTATCGAAAACAATAGCATCGTTAACAGTGAGCATATTCAATTAGCGGTTGGCAGTGATGCTGAGCGTCAGGCTGTTCCTATCAACAGTGTTTTTCGTAAAAATCTGATCGCCAATGATTCAGGTAAAAATATTTTCAGTTTTTTTGATGATGTTTCAGGCATTAAAATGGCAGATAATATTCTAGCAGAAGGGGTAATATCTAAATTCAAGTCTGGTTTTGAAAATAAGAAGCTATCAATGAAGCGCGCTGAAAATGGCTTGCTTTATAGTGATTTGTTATCACAAGACAAGGTTTCTGCGGGTGTTAGCAGAACTTTATCGCCCATAACTCGTGAAGAAACTGGTGTGTCTTGGTACAAAAAAGCGAGTCGTAGTAGTAAATTCGATATCGGACGGATCATCGAAGTACCTGCTACAGATGGTTCACTTGTGAAGGCGGTAAAAACTGCCAATGCTGGTGATGTGTTGTTGCTGGCACCGGGTGAATACCATGTTAAAAGAATAATTGAAATCGACAAACCGCTAACTATCAGATCAAAACATGCCCCTACAGGCAAAGGTGCACAAGGTACAGGCGTTCAAATCAGCTTTTCTAAGACAACATTGTTTACAATTGCAGAAGGCGGCGATTTGAAACTAAATGGTTTAACTTTTTCAGGTGAAAATGCACCGAAAAGTGTTGGTAATAGCTTGATCAAGACCAGTCGCGATTCAATGCTATATAACTACATGCTTGTTGTTGAACATTGTCATGTTATTGCTTTTGATAATAGCCCTGTTTTTAATGTTTTATCGGTGGCACAAAACACGATGGCTGACACTATTGAACTTAGTAATAGTATTTTTGAAGATTTGACCGGCAGTGTATTACAGCTAAATGTTACCGGTGATGTGTTTTATTTTGATAAAAAGAAAGATGCTCAATGGGGTCGTTATAATGCCGAATATGTCACCATTTTCGGCTCAGAATTTAAAAATATTAATGGGCCATTAATCAATCTATACCGTGGTGGCACTGATGAAAGCACTTATGGTCCACATTTTTCTTTTATTTCTTCTTTGATAGATAATGTCGGACGCGATAAACGTAATAAAACAGCTGCTTCAATCATGCTACAGGGTGTTCAGGTCAGTACCATTAATGGCAACCACTTTGAAAATAGCCAGCCTATTAAAGTAAATCACACAGCTGGCGAACCTATTACAAAAATAAATAATAATCTGTTTTTGAAGACAGATAAACCTGTTGTCGTTGAGCTAAATAGCGATAAGCAAAACACCGCCGACATTAGCGAGAATAAAGTACGCATTTAATAACGAATAACACCTTATAGCGGTATCCGTCTTGGTGTAATTTGATGTTAAGGGTGGATAAGGAAGAACAATAATGCCAAGAAAAAGCAGTTACATACGAACAAAAGCATCTATGGCTACAATATTGATATTGCTTGTCTCATTGATTTCGAGGGGCGCATTGGCAATGGACATTCCCAAAATCGATAATTACGATCTCTTTGAAAGCGAAAAACCACGCATTTTAACAAAGGCCCAGAAATATCTGAAACAAGCACCGCGTACGGTGACCGCAGATACTAGCGAGAGAAGCCTTGGCAATAAACATGATTGGTTCTCTGAAGCCGATTACTGGTGGCCTGATCCTAAAAATCTTGACGGACCATATATTCGCCGTGATGGGGAGTCAAACCCGAACAACTTTGTTGCTCATAGACATTCTATGGTGGTTTTTAGTGATATCGTCGCCACGCTTACCTCGGCTTTTCTTATCACAGGTGAACAACATTATGTTGATCATACAATCCGTCATCTATCAAGTTGGTTTATTGATACCGAAACAAGAATGAATCCGTCTCTTGAGTATGCTCAAGGTATCAAGGGACGAACTACCGGACGTGCATCGGGGATCATTGACACTATACACTTGGTCGAAGTTGCTCGTTCTATTGAAATATTGGAAGATCATAACAAAATACCAGCTAAAACTTTGGCTGGTCTTAAAGCGTGGTTTAAAACCTATTTACACTGGCTCAATACCCATCCCAACGGAAAAAAAGAGCGTGTTTACTTAAGTAACCACGGTGTATGCTGGTCTATGCAGGCGGCATCATTCGCTCGACTTGTAGGTGATGAAGAACAACTTAACTGGATACGTAGTCAATTTAAGGAGGTTTTCCTCGGTTTCATGATGAATGAAAAAGGTGGCTTCAAAAAAGAGCTGACTCGTACCAAGCCATACGGGTACTCACTCTTTGTCATTGACGCGATGGCAGGTGTTGCTACCTTGGCATCAACACCTGAAGATAACCTGTGGACTCATACGCTTAAAGATGGTCGCAGTATGCAACTGGGAATGGACTTTATCGAGCCGTATATTAAAGATAAATCAAGCTGGATCTTGCCGCCTGATGTTTTATATTGGGATGAATGGCCGGTACGCCATCCTTCACTTTTACATGCTGGCTACATCCTTAAAAGACCTGAATTGATTGACCTTTACAAGCCACTGGAAGCAGATCCTACTACTTTCGAAGTGTTGCGTAACTTGCCTTTGCGTCATCCATTACTTTGGATAGACCTCATTCAGCCACTGATGTCAAAAACTAAGATTAACTCATTATCATTAACATAAAAACGGGAGAGAAACTTCCGGTGAATTACTCAAATTTATATAAGGACAACTCACTAGAATGAAAATAAGTAAACATATAAAACGGTTAGCTATTTTATTCGGCTTGACTCTAACCTCTGCTGTGGTGGCTGAGGACAAAACACAGCCAAATGTGCTGTTTATTGCTATCGATGACATGAATGATTGGCTTGGCTTTATGAATACTCATCCACAAGTTAAAACGCCAAATATCGATGCTTTGGCGGCACAAGGTATTCATTTCACTAATGCCCATGCACCAGCACCTGTATGTGGACCATCACGTACTGCCATTATGAGTGGCATCTGGCCGACTAATAACGGCACTTACAACAATGATGTGAACTATCGAAAGCAACATAAAGATCTACTGAGTATGCCGGAATACTTCCGCCAGTATGACTACCGTGTGATGGGCGTTGGTAAAATATTTCATGCTGGCCCTGACAAAATGCCTGAAAATGCTTGGGATGAATATGGCGGACCAGCTAGTTCTGGATTACCGTTTAAAAAGTCAGATTTGCGAGTAAGTAAGCAAACCCCTTTTCATAATGTAACGATAGAAGGTAAAAAGTTTCGCTTACCTATTAACGGCATTCCAGCTGATCGTACTTGGCGGGGCGGTAACACGTTTGATTGGGGGCCTATCGATCTACCTGATGAAATGTTCAGTGATACTATCAATATCAATTGGGCTATTGATAAGCTAGAGAACAAACAAGAGAAACCTTTTTTCTTAGCCATGGGGTTTACCCGTCCACACCAACCTTTATTTAACCCTAAACGCTTCCATGACATGTATCCACCTGAGACGGTGGTGTTGCCAAAAACTATTGAAAACGATCTTGCAGATATGCCGCATGCAGGTAAAGAATATGCTGTGGTAGCCAATTCAGCTGGTTTGCATAAAAGCGTCAAAGAATACGGTGAGTGGAATAATGCGGTATCTTCTTACCTTGCTTCAATTTCGTTTGTTGATGAATTGATCGGTAAGTTAACTAAAGCGCTTGAGAACAGTCCGTATGCCGATAATACCATGATCGTTATTTGGTCAGACAATGGCTGGCATTTAGGTGAAAAACAACATTGGGGTAAAACTACACCTTGGACAGAGGCCAGTCGTGTTCCGTTAATTATTATCCCAGCAAAAAATCATCAACCGGAAGGGTTTAAAACAAACAGTAAGAGTGAACGCATGGTTAATTTGCTCGATCTTGGCCCAACCATCGCTGACATGATAAATATACCGCAACATCAAAATTGGCAAGGTAACTCGCTTGTGCCTCTGTTGAAAGACCCTAATGCGAAATGGCAAGAGTATACCCATACAACTTTTGGTAAGGGTGATCACAGTATTCATACCGAAAAATGGCAATATATTCATTATTTTGATGGCACGGCTGAACTCTATGATATGAAAAAAGATCCAGAACAGTTCAGCAACCTAGCAAACAATAAAAAATATGCTAACGTTATCGCAGAATTGTCTCAGTATGTGCCGGAAGAGCCACAGTTTAAATACTTTGTTCGTTATCACAACTTTAAAGCCGTGGTTAAATCTGATGGTTCAGAAACTTTGCTTTTTAACCAGTCTTATCGTGAAGGGGTTAATGAACAAATTGATGTTGCGAAAGATTACCCACACATAGTGAAGAAAATAGAAACCTGGCTAACTGAAACAAAACCTGCAGGCAAATACCTTTCAAAGACTGATTAGTAGAAACTTGAATGATTAAAGCCAGCACCATGCTGGCTTTTTATTTTCCTCTGTTCCGAAAGATTACTACTTTGGCGATTACTCACAATAGAAGTCCCGTCTAAAACTACAGAACTAAATATATGACGTTCTGTAGTTTATCCTTCCAAAAATCACTTTACACAATCCTTTATTTCTGTTTGACCAATTAATTTAATTGAAACTTGCTATTTAACTCCAGTTGATTGTCTAAGCTGCTGATATGTAGCGTCATTTATTGATGTACGTTCTTTATTCTAGAATTAAGTGAGCTAAGTAATTAAAGGATGTTGACTTGCAAGGCATTTTGTTAGTAGTATTGGACAGACCAATTGTTAGGTGTAGAAGCTCAGATTAAATCTTTGCTTTAACGCTGAAACTTATTTCTTAAAAGAATAGACGGAAAAAATATGAAAAGTATCTTGAAAGTAGGTTTGTTGATTGCTGCAAGCATGATGCTCATGAACTGCGCCGCAAAGGCTGACGAGTCTCAAAATAAAAAAACGCTTACTAAAAGTGCTCAGAGTAGCAAGAAGCCTAACATACTAGTCTGGGTTGCCGATGATCAATTCCGTGCATCGGTAGGCGTATATGGCGGCGATCCTAAGCAGACGCCTAATATTGATGAATTTGCCAAGCAAGGCATGTTATTTACTAAAGCATACAGTACTACGTCTATTTGTACACCTGCTCGTTCAGCACTATATACTGGTATGTATCCTATTCATAATGGTTCGCACCCTAATCATTCTGGCTTAAAAAAAGATGTTGCAAGTATGCCTACGATTATGAGTGGCTTGGGTTATCGTTCAGCACTTGTCGGTAAGGATGGTGTGCATGAAAAACCATCTAGACCAAATAATACCTTTGTTTGGGACGCTAAATTTCCGACTAAAGGTAAGCCTATTGAAGGTACTGAACGTGGTGGAAAGGTAGCAAAAAAACATAGAGGCATCGATTATAAGGGCATCGAAAAGTTCTTTAATGAAACAAGTGACAAACCATTTGCAATGTTTGTTGCGTCAACTTTGCCACACGGCCCTGACTTAGGAAAGATCGCAAATGGCATGGAAGGCTATCCTGCAAATAACTGGAAAACAGATGAGCAATTTGGGCGCTTCCTTAACATGTTAGAACAAGCAGGAAAAGCTGATAATACCGTGGTTATTTATGTTAGTGATCATGGCTCTAATACACCTTACTCCAAATTTACTTTGTATCAGCCAGCAGTACATGTACCTATGATTGTTCGTTGGCCGGGTCAAGTGCAAGCTAATTCTGTATCACATCAGCTAGTAGATTTTACTGACATTATGCCGACATTGATGGAAATAGCAGGTGGACAGGCACTTCCTGAGATGGACGGTTTCAGCTTAACCAATATATTACAAGGTAATGAAACCCCATTACGTGAAGACATTTTCCTTAGTTTTACCATGCTTGGCGTAAAAGATGTTTATACCCCGTACCCACTGCGATCTGTTGTTACACAGCAATATAAACTTATTCATAATCTAAATGTTAAAGCCGGTAACCAAAAAGGTAGCAATAAACAAAAAACAACAACTGATTTTGAATTGTATGATTTACATAACGATTACGCAGAAGAAAATAACCTAGCAGGAAAAGCTGAATACAAGGCGGTTCAAGCTGATTTATTAAAAAGACTTAAAATATGGCAACAACGCGTGGGTGATAAAGGCATGGAAACCGAGTTAGAAGCGGTTGAAATGTTCCCAGACATGTTGTCCGGTAAAGTTAAATTAAACTAATGCTGAATTAGGAAACTAGGATGAGTATTAACAGACGCAAGTTTCTCTCTTTAACGACGGTCAGTCTTGCTAGTAGCGTACTTTCATGTGCAGCATGGTCAAATGGAGGGGCTGGTGCACTCGCACCAGCCAAGGCGACCGTAGACTCTAAAAAGTCTTTTATCAGTGCGATTAAAAATGCAAAAGCGGGCGATATTATAGTCATTAAAAATGGCACATACCCTGACTGGTCAGCCGTTGTAGATTGTCATGGGGCGAAACAACAACCTGTGGTCATTCGCCCTGAAAGTGCAGGGGGAGTCATTTTTACTGAGCTTAGCCACCTTTCAATTACCGGCCGCTATGTCACCATAACAGGTTTTCGTTTTAACAAATGCAAGATGAAGCAGAACTTATTGGAGTTTAACCGCTCTGAACATTGCCAAATTAGCCATTGCGACTTTAAAAATAGCGGCCACGATGGTGGCGCAAAAGCTGCGATAGGTATTGTACCGGGTTCTACTAATAATTTAGTTTTAGGTTGTGTGTTCGACAATATTACTGCGCGTAATATTAATTTGACCATGAATAAAGACATTCATAAACACGGTGTTCCTATCGGAAATGTTATTCGACAAAACCACTTTAAAAACATCCCTCGCTTCGGAGAAAATGGCCGTGAAACAGTTAAAATTGGCACCAAGCAACCGATATATGGCAATGTTCATGTAGGCACACTTGTTGAGGATAACCTGTTCGAGCGGTGCAATGGTGAAAGGGAAATCATTAGCAATAAATGCGGTGGTAATACTTATCGGCGTAACGTTTTCAGTCACTGTGAAGGTGAACTTGTTATGCGAGGTGGAGAAAAGTGCTTAATTGAAGGAAATAAGTTTTTCTCCTGTCATGGCGGGATGCGTATTTGTGGTAAAGGACACGTCATCAAAGAAAACCTTATTGTAAACAGCAAAAATACCGGCATTCGTTTGTATACCGGGATGACCTTAACTCAAGGTGGCCACTATCAAGCACCAACTGAATGCTTAATCACAAATAACACTATCGTGAATGCAGGCAACGTAGGGATCTTTATCGGTGCTGGAAGAGGGGGTGATCATGGTGAAAAAGGTATTCAGACAGTAGCGCCACAAAATAACCGTATCGTTAATAATATTGTCACAGGTAAACAAGGGGATCTGTGCAAAATCGACAACGCCCCTAACAACATGGTTTCTGGCAATCTCTATTTTGCCCAAAGGGATACCATTGTTTCATATCCTGGAAAAGAGCCGATGTATGCTGATCCGCAGTTTATCGCCCCCGAGCAAGGTAACTTCAAATTAAAAGCAACCAGTCCGGCCAGAAAATTTGACCCCATTAAAGGAGCACTTCATGCTTAAAAAATTAATTTTATCTAGTTGTTTAGCGGGACTATTAACAAGCAGCTTTGTTAATGCCACTAACAGCACTCAGGAAATTGGCAAACCACTTAATTTAAAGACAAATAAATTAAACTTGCTGTACGCCAATGACTTTTCTCTAGGTGATTTAATCGATTTTGAAAAGTTCATGGTTGAAGACAACAAACGTGTACGTCGACCAAATCCAGATGGTCAGTGGATTGCAGAGGGGTGGGGTGGCGCTGCAATCTGTGAAGGCAAGTTGTGGGTTTCTCCAGTTCCGTTTAGATCATGTGGACAACCGATAGAAGCTGAAGTGAAAGAGCGCTCGCACATGGTGGTGTGGCACAAAGATTCCTATCCATCGGATATGATGTTTGAATTTACCGTCAATCATCATGACTCAGGTAACGGTTTAACCTTAGTGTTTTTTGCTACTAAAGGTAAAAAAGGAGAAGATATTTTTGACTTGAATTTGCCAGTTCGAGACGGCGTGTATAAACGCTATAACCGAGGCCTTTCAGGTTACACAGATTCTTATTGGAGTCGAAACCAAAAACAGCGGGCGATTGATAATCGAGAACGATATACCAATCGTATTCGTACTAACCCAGAATTTAAAATAATTTCGACAGAAGATAGCCAAACAGACAAGTGTGGCAATTGTGATTATAAAGTTCGTATTCTAAAAGTTGGTGGCGCCATTACGACTGAAATCAATGGCAAGGTTGTCAATCATGTTGTCGTTAAGGGCGAATTTCACCAAGGTGGGCACATAGGCCTTAGAAACATGTTAGGTGTTAAACAAGTGAGTTATGACGACTTTAAAGTATGGTCAGTGAAATAGTCATCATTTTACCCAAAACTGGTTGTTAAAAACGATTAATAAAAAATATAGACGTTGGAAAGAACATTGAAAAATACATTAAAAAACACCTCACGGAAAATAGCGACGAGTTTAGCGATTACACTAACCTCGACATTAATGGCATGTAGCTCATTCACGTCAACGTATAATATCGACGCAGAACAAGCAGAGTTGGCACTTAGCGCGACACCTGCATCATTGCAGTCTTCAGCAAAAGAAATTGGTGATCGTGCTATGGCATGGCAACTTGCGCGTATGGATAATTTTGAAGACTATATTGTTAAAATGGGCAGAACGCCGAACCAGAAAGAATGGGTTCAAGCCGCATTTTATATAGGCTTAACACAATGGGTTGAAGCGACTAATGATCCGGCAGGATTAGCGGCGCTAAAAGAGTATGCCGCTGGCAATGAATATCAATTGGCGGAACGTCCATTTCATGCAGATGATCAAGCTGTAGGCCAAGTTTACTTGTGGCTTGTTGAACAAGGTGGCGATAAGTCTATGTATGCGCCAACACAAAAAGTGTTGGACATAGTGTTAGAGGAAAGCCCAACAACTAGCCTGTCACATGCTGACAAGGGCACACCTGATTATGTCGGTTCATGTAAAAAACGCTGGTGTTGGTCTGACGCTTTGTTTATGGCACCTAGAACTTGGCTAATGCTGGCTAATGCGACAGGCGACACAAATTATATGGATTATGCTAATAAAGAGTTTTGGGCTACCACAGATTATCTGTTTTCGGATGAAGATAACTTATATTATCGTGATAGTCGTTATTTTAAAGAAAAAGGGAGTAATGGCGCGCCAGTCTTTTGGAGTCGTGGTAATGGTTGGGTGTTTGCCGGTTTAGCGATGTTTATCGACGATTTACCAAAGGATCATCCACTGCTGCCACGTTATATTGAACTATATAAAAAGTTGGCAAAAGGTCTGGTTGAAGTTCAAAAACCTGATGGTTATTGGGCGACGTCGTTAATGGACCCTAACTCCCTGAAAACACCAGAAATTAGTGGGACTGGCTTTATGACCTATGGACTCATTTGGGGTATAAATAAAGGCTTAATTACCGATCAAGCCAGTATTAATGCAGCTAAAAAAGGTTGGGCGGCAGTAGAAGCTTCGGTTGACGACGAAGGCATGGTGCACTGGGTACAGCAGATCGGTAAGTCACCTGATCCTGCTGGCGTCGAACACACCCAACTATTTGGTGTTGGCGCGGTATTGCTTGCAGCGTCAGAAATGCTTCGGTGGGAAAAATAACACTGCTATCGTTATCTTTTTAATGTCCTACTCCGTAGGGCATTACTTCTTAGCGGCAAACCTAACTCAACGCTTAATTATGCTATATCAAAAGGAAAGCGTTTAGAGAGGAAAAACACCATGAAAACTCTTAAACTTTTTTTATTACTATTAGGACTTATCTCAAGCCATCTCTCTTCACAGTCATTAGCAGGGGATGTTCAATCGCTCGATAACTTCAATCTGCTTGAAATCGAAAAGCCACGTATACTTAATAAGGCACAGCAGTACCTACAAGAAGCACCGCGCACCGTGACCGCAGATACAAGCGAAAGAAGTATGGGCACTCAGCACGACTTTTTCTCGGAAGGCGATTATTGGTGGCCAAACCCTAAAAATCCTGATGGTCCATACAAACGACGTGATGGACAAACAAATCCAGATAATTTCATCGCGCACCGAACGTCTTTGATGCGTCTAAGTGATATCATCGGCACGCTCGCTTCGGCTTATCTGATCACGCGTGATGATAAGTATACGGCACATGCCGTTGTCCATTTAAAAGCGTGGTTTGTTGATGAAAAAACGCGCATGAATCCGACTTTGCTTTATGGCCAAGCCATCAAAGGACGTCATACCGGTCGTAGCATTGGAATTATTGATACCATTCATTTGGTAGAAGTGGCACTTGGTAGCAAAATTCTATTTAAATCCGATGCATTTACGCGCGCAGATCAGGTAGAGGTTAAAGCGTGGTTTAGGAGTTATTTAACATGGATTAACACCCATAAATATGGCTTAAGAGAAAAACATCACCCTAATAACCATGGCGTCTGCTGGTCCATGCAGGCAGCGGCTTTTGCTTATCTTATTGATGATAAGGCACAACTTAAATGGATCCGTAAGCAATTTAAAAATGTTTACATTAAAGAGATGATGGCTCTAAACGGCGGCTTCCCAGCAGAGCTTAGACGAACAAAACCCTATGGATATTCGCTTTTTGTCATTGACGCTATGGCCGCAGTGGCACAAATCGCATCAACACCAAATGACGATCTTTGGGAATATCAATTGCCTGATGGGCGCGGTATGAAAAAAGGCATGTCGTATATTTATCCTTATATTAAAGACAAAAAAAGTTGGCCGTTGAAAGCCGACATAATGTATTTTGACGAGTGGCCAGTGCGACACCCTTCAGTGATTATGGCGGGACTGAAATTTGAAAAAACCGACTATTTAACCTCTTGGAAAGCATTAGCAGCGGATCCCGATACCTATGAGGTAATACGTAATCTTCCGTTACGACACCCATTACTATGGTCTTCAAAAAGACTATGGGCCTCAAAAAGCAACAGCCAAAAGGTTTCACCAAGCAATCAAAAGGTGAATAAATTATCGGAACGGTAAACAAGCGGATACTCCCTTGACCGCTATAGGTAATAAACGCAGCCGCTATTTATCAAAACTCGATAATCTGATGATGATGATTGACTTTCATGATGGTTCAACCGAGCAACCTGACGAGCCACACTCATGAACAAATTTGCTATGTGGCAGAAGGTCGTATTAATTTTTTCCTTGATGGTGAACCGACAACACTGGAACAAGGGGATATGTTCACTGTACCTGCCAATGTCCCTCATAACGTACAACTGCTGACAGAGCACGTCAGGGGGGGGATTCATTTAATCCTATTCGTGAAGACTTTCTATAATTACTAGCGATACCAACCGGTATAAAGAATTGTTCAGTTCAGGGCTACACCAAAGGTGTAAGAATAAGCCAAATTCTTGTAGATATAGTCGCTCTATATCAAAGGAATTTGGCACAATTATCGCGGTGGCGACGGCTTAGTAACGTCGTCCTGCGTTACCTTACCTCCTGCGTCCATGCAGTCGCCCCTTTGGCGCTGCTAACAAACACTAATCCTCAATAATTTAATCGATTCTCGATGTAGCAACTGTAATGCACATCCGTGTGCTAACAATTTTCACTATTAATTATCAAGTAAGATTCACTTATTAGGCATAGGCTGATACCAATACTTAATATTATTGGGCGTTTTATCGGACAATTCAGGATTATGAATAGTAAATACTTTTCGATTTTCTAATTTTACTGAATCAAGTAGCGGTTGATAATACTCTAAAAATAATTTTTCAAACGAACCATCCTCCATTAATTTTAGTAGCCCTTTAGATATTCGCTCAGCAAGTTGTGGTTTCTTCGGGCTCACAAAGAAATATTTTGGCAGAAAGGTAAACAACGCAATATGTTGATCAATCATCAAATCTGAGTATTGATCTTTACTCTGATTATATTCTCTACTAATTTCGTGAATCCCACGGCTATATGTTAAGAACCTCTCTTCCTGCAACATAAGATACAAACTGTCGATGCTTACACTGGTCATGAGATTAAAATCGTTAGCTTTAAATATCCGCGCTATCGCCCAATGTTCCCCCGCGCCAGTAGATATTTCTCGCAACTTCTCAAGCGTTGAGATACTGGCCAGCAATTCGCTATTGCTTTTTTTGATAAGAAAAACCCGATAGCCTAGAATGCCTTTTTGAATTGGAATATAGATAGGAATAGCCTGTTGCTCCCAGGTGAGAGATGTGGCTTGGGCGGCAACATGTAAATTTTCACCAATGAGTAGTTCATTTAGTCTACGTTTTCTGGTCATTCTAAACTCGGTGTGATCAACTTCAGCCTTGCCGTACTCTTCTTCAGTAGCAAGCAGTGCAAGCTTGAGCAGTGCCAAAGGATATTGATTGTAACTTCTCAAAGAGTTTTGTTTTGTAGTTATTACTTTTTCTGATGAATAAGCATTACTAGCTAGCACCAACATTATTATCAGCATAGCTAGCTTGTGATAAAAAGCATTTGAGCCACATTGTCTAAGCACTCTAATCATTATATTATTCTGAGCAAACTCAATAATAGTGATCACCTTCATGTTTTCCATAAGTTATATGTTAATATAGCCTGTACTTTACAAATCCACTACAACACTTGCTCTTATTCATTCTAAGTCATAGGGAATGTTGGTATAATAATGTAAATGATATATTTATCCAATAAATACCAAGTATTAAATTCAAAAATAACAATCAAATAGACGATTGTTTCACTGAGCCCAATGAATAAAAGAGCGGCCATCACGATGAAAAACTATAGCTATAATGTTAGAGTTAATCACAACGTTTAAAGTATGTTGTGATTAACTCTATTAAGGAACTGTTAGTGAACGCTATAACCCAAATTGAAGCAATTAAAATTGAAGCAAACAATACTGACAAATTATATATTAAAGTTGCTGAGCAATTTCGTTCATTAATTGACAATGGCTACTTTAAAGTGGGCGATCGTTTTCCAGCAGAAAGGGCACTGGCAGAGAAGTTAAGGGTTAGCCGTCAGACTATTCGCGAAGCAATGATTGCGCTTGAACTTTCCGGCCTTATTGATATACGGACAGGATCCGGGGCGTATGTTACCGGGATAAAGAATAAAAGTTATAATAGCCCTGTTGTTGGTCAAGGAATTGGACTCTTTGAAATTATAGAGATGCGTTATATTCTTGAACCTGAAATATGTGCATTAGCGGCAATCAGAATTACTGACAAGCAAATTAAAGTACTCAATAATATTATTAATGAAATGGAGACTCTTGATGAAGATGCTGAGGTGTTTGAAGAATTAGATAATAAACTGCATTTAGCGATCACCGAATACTCAAAAAATGAAGCCATGAAAGAGTCTATCAACTGGTTATGGAAATTACGTCGAGAGTCTATTTTTACCAACTGTATTCAAGCAGAAATTAAAAAACAGGGACTTTGCATCGATGAACATAAAAAGATTGTTTCGGCTATTGCACAAAGAAATCCTGAAAGGGCACGTATCGCGATGAAGGTTCACCTAGATAACGCCACTACCACCACTAACTTTGAATTATAATCAGTTGGAATTTTAATAGAATAGACATAGTGGTATCTACAATGTCCATTTATAACACTCAAGGCCTACAGTGGCTTCGATGGCGCTTGAAGTGATTCGTCATAGCCGGTTAATCAGTTTATTAATCGGCTATGAATTGATCCTTTACTCAAACACTTTGATTGTTACATCTTTGATGAGGGAAACACCGATTCTGTCTTTTGTGCCACGCATGCGGAATATAATATGGCCATCATCAATCATGTGATTATCGGTTGTTTCGACAATTGTTTTATTGTCAATTTTTAACCATATTCCACCGTCTTTTTTGCCAACTTCCACATCATGCCATTCGGTTGTCATCACATTAGACTGTGCAGTAACAAGTTCGGTTTTTCCGGGAAGTTCTTGTGGATATTTTCGTATAAAAGGCGTCTTTTTATGAGCTGAATTATGGAAGGCAATAAAATAACTGTCGATATCTGTTATCAAGTATTTCATGTTCCCATCATAGTCATTTGGAAAAGAAATACTGTTTGTTTCACCTTTGTCTGAGGCTGAAAGCTGAACTACTAATACCGATTCCGGCGTAAGCGGCCTGATTTTATATGACAGCACAATGTCCTTAGAATAAGTCTCAGGGCTAACCAACATCACACCTTGCGAGTCAGGTGTTTCTGCCAGCACAGTATGACCTTGATTTAAATCTTCTGCGACCACCCCTTTTCCGTAAAAGGTCCATTTGCCAAGTTCTTCATTCCCAACCTTTATTTCTTTTGCAATTACACTGTTAAATGATAAGCAAATAATAGTAAGAAATATTACATTCAATTTGTTTCTCATAAAAATTATCTCTTTTAGTTAATAGGGCTATTTCTCGTGCTATATTCTTCTGATTTTTTCTCATTCATTAAAGCTTAAGGTCTAACTCTAACGTATTTTGTTAATTTTCGTGGCGCAGGTTCGCCGCCGTATATATTGCCTTCATCATCTACTGCGACAAACTCGGCGCCATTGCCTCTTTTTATTCGAGGATCGCCAGTAGGCACTCGAATGAAATGTTTAACCCAGCCTGAATGAGCGTCGCCAATACGAATGCCCATTTCCCAACCAGGATTTTGTAGGTTATCGGATTCTGAATCGGCAACGTAGATGTTGTCGTGCTTATCAAAGAAAATACCACTTGGGCGACCAAATTGAGTCCATTGGCTGATAAAATTTCCCTCTTGATCAAACAGTTGAATACGGTTATTGAAGCGGTCGCCAACAAAAACGCGACCTCGTTGATCAATGTTGATGGTATGAGGCATACGAAATTCACCTGGTGCATAACCGGTTTGTCCCCATGCTTTAAGAAATCGTCCTTTGCTATCGAATTTCATGATGCGGTTATTGCCTTTAAGAGAGTGGCCGTCAGCAATGAAAATATCGCCGTTTTTTGCTATAGCAATATCGGAAGGTTGGTTAAAATGATGTTCGTCAGAGCCGGATTCACCCGGTGAGCCTAATACCATTAGTACCTTACCTTTGTTACTAAATTTAACGACTTGATGGCCGCGTTTATCACCTTTAGGAATTTTTTTAGAATTAACACCGTCGGTTACCCAAATATTACCCTGAGCATCGATTTCCATTCCATGTGGCCAAATAAATATGCCTGAGCCAAAGCTATCAACGACTTTACCTTGTTTATTAAATTTAATAATAGGGTCTAAGTTTGAATTTAAACATTCAGAGCCAAACTTTTTTCTGTCTGTAGCATCGCAGCGTATGACAGCCCAGATGTGCTCTCCATCTGGATCAATCTCTACATCACCAACAGCGCCAAAAACTCGCCCTTGAGGTAGCTTTGCCCAACCTTCTACAACCGCGTAAGGGTTTGAGTAGCCTTGTGCCTGAACTGTTGAGTTGTAACTAAATAGGACGGCAAAAATAAATATTAAATTTTTCATGTGATTATTCTCTTTTCTAATGTGAATGACCATTTGCTAATTGGCTTACAAGTAGCGTTCGCATGTCAGTCACTCGCTCGGGTTGCTTGCTAGCGATATCACTTTTTTCATACGGATCTTCAGCCAAGTTATAAAGTTCAACCGGTACTTTTAGCAAGTCGACTGCTTTACCTTTGGTTTTTGAGTCAGGTACATAGCGAAGTTTCCAGTCACCTTGTCTAAACGAAAATAAGCCATTGGGGGTTTGAAAAATACTGGTGGTACGAATTGGCTTTGTTACGTTATCGCCAAGCAAAACAGGGCTAAAATCAAATGAATCGCCGCCAGCTGACTTTGGTAAGTCTTGTTCAAGTAATCCAGCAGTTGTTGCCAGCACATCAGTTAAGACGAAGACCTGTTTCGACTCAGAGCCTTCTGCTACTTTTCCCGGCCAACGTACGATAAAGGGTATCCTGAATCCACCCTCATAGTTACTTGACTTGTAACCATTTAAATTACCATTAGTTTTATGACCATACTTTTCCTTAGCAACTGTTTTAGCTGTTTTTGATTTCTCAGCGACATTTTGTGAGGTGTCTTTTAAATTCAGGTTTTTACCAGCGGTGTGGTGATCCTTTTTCTGACCGCCATTATCACTGGCAAAAATGACAATGGTATCTTCTGCCAAATTAAGTTCATCCAGTGCTGTCATAATCTCACCAACATGATGATCTAGTTCATTAATGTAGTCACCAAACTGACCAAGTTCACTGGTGCCACGAAACTTTTTATGGGGAGTCACATGGGTATGAACGGCAACCAGCGCCAAATAGATAAAGAAAGGTTCGTCTTTATTGGCTATCATAAACTCAATCGCTTTGCTTGTTAATGTTGTATCAACTTCATCATCAAATCGCGTTTTTGTAAGGTCGTCTTTTGTTGGCTTGCGAGGTAAGTGCATAACGCTATCTTTAAGCCAAAGTAGTTTGTGGTTTTCTACATAGGTTCTAAAGTTATCACTGTGGTTTGTTGGTAAGCCTAATGAATAATCAAAGCCAATTTCAGGTGCGCTAGGTTTAATTTCACCTGCCCAGTTTGTTATACCTGTTTCACCGTACCCTAAGTGCCATTTTCCTATGTGGGCTGTGCGATACCCTTGTTGCTGCAAAAACTTAGGTAAAGTCACCATATCAGTATTAATTGTTAACGGTGAATCGAATTTTGCTGGTGAAAAACGCACTGGGCCTCGATTAGGATATTTGCCAGTTAGAAGTCCATAGCGTGAAGGTGAGCAAACCGATGCTGGCGCATACGCCTGAGTAAAGCTCATGCCCTGAGCGGCAAGTTTATCAATGTTTGGTGTGGTCACTTTCGATGGTTTATAAAACGTTTTGATATCACCAATACCAACATCGTCAGAAAGAATAACAATAATATTAGGTTTATCAGCTGAGACAGTGGCCTCAGCAGCTATTGCACCCTTAAATTTACAAGTCATACAAGCCATGCAAGGGAGTATCATTAATAATAGCTTGGTGACTTTATTCATCATCTTTTCCCTCTGATATTTAAATACAGTGTATTTTTCAGTTGAATTCTAGTATTGAGTTGGCTGCTAATTTCAGCAAGCAACACTTTAGCGTTGATCACCTTCTAACGGTGCTTTATTACGTTGCCATGGTTTTCCTCCGGCAAGATCTTGTAAGGTACGTTTTAGCACACGTTTGGCATATTCAAGGTGCATATTGGCTTGAATAGCGACTTCATCTCCTTTTTTGGCTTCGGAGCTTACAGAGGAGCGAGATTTTATTGGGGAGAGTTTTTTAGCCAACGTTCTTAGTCTGCTTTCTATAGGTTTTGCCTTCATATCTAGTCGGTCAATGGCATTAATAGCAGTCAGACGGGCTGCACCTTTTTGGCTCTCGGTGATGTGCATTAATTCTTCGAGTGCATGGGTACATGAGCTGATATTACATAACGCTTCGGCAGCAACAACGCGAACCGCAGCACTTTTATCTTTAAGTGCCTGTTCTAAAAGTTTTACTGCTTGAGCACTATTACCACCCATGGTTTGTAATCCAGTTACCCCCCAAAAACGGATAATAGGACTAGGGTTTTGAATGTTTGTTAGGTGTTCATTTAAATCGGTTGACCTCGATGCCTGATCAGCCGCTTTAAGAAATGCACCGTAATCTGGAGCATCATTTTCTCGTAATAGTGTAAATAGCACATTTTCACCTGCAAGCCCGGTCATGCCGGCTTCGGTGAGCACACCGGTATCGCGAGTATCTATCATCCATTGCATAGTCGCTTCTCTCATACGCTTCAGTACTTTTTGATGTTTGGGAACAGCCGCTAAATTATTGGTTTCATGAGGATCGTTTTGCAAATCATAGAGCTCTTCAGCAGGTTTTTCTCCAAACCATTTTGACTGGACTTTATCTAACTTATTATCGTTAAACGCTTTGTGCCAGATTGGCATCAATGGTTGAAATGCGTATTGGCTATCAATGTGCTGTGCATAAGGTAATTTAGGCAAAAAGTTACGCATATAGTGGTAACGACCATCCATTGCGGTGCGTACCAGATCTAGGCGTTCATCCATACGATCACGAAAACCAAATGCATATTGCGGCGCTTGAGCAGGACTTTTTCCTAAAAATGCTCTGCCTTGAAAGTGTTTAGGTACTTCAAGGCCGGCTAAATTCAAAAC